>Ga0129333_10000676_pt1 | contig 29195 bp, 43 predicted proteins | sample CPB6_08_DNA_FD_94474 | JGI IMG/M metagenome (GOLD analysis project Ga0129333, IMG submission 94474) | Freshwater to marine salinity gradient microbial communities from Chesapeake Bay, USA - CPBay_Sum_0.6_0.8_DNA | ecosystem: Environmental > Aquatic > Marine > Coastal | place: USA: Chesapeake... | reverse complement strand
TATTGGAGTGTAGAAAATAACACACTAGGCGAAGCTGCACTAGTCGCAGTAACAGAATATGGGGAAGATCGAATTCCAGGTTATTTTCTAAGCGAACCTGGCAGTAAGCGTCGCGGTTTTAACACTACAAATAAAAGTAAACTGGCCGCATGTACAAAGTTAAAGTACTATATCGAAAGCGGCAAAATGATTCCAAAAAGTAAAAACTTAATACAAGAATTAAAAACCTTTGTAGCCCATGGCGCCAGTTTTGCTGCTAAAGAAGGCGAAACAGATGACTTAGTTATGGGCACTCTACTAGCTGTTCGATTAGTAGAACATCTGATGAAATACGATGAAAAAACATACAGCCGTTTAGTAGAGCGTAACAGCGACGATTTTATACGCCCAATGCCAATCGGTATAATTTAATAAAAATAGGTAAATAATAACATGGCCGTAGATTTTAACACAGTAGCTGACATGGTATTTGACCAACTTAAAGGTTTTGGTTACAGTATCACTATGAACGAAAGAGATGGTAAGGATACTATGAACGCTAAAAAAGCTAGATACTTTTATAGCACAGATGATAAGTTTACTATTTTTATTGATGAAAAAAATAAAATAATTCAAATCAAATACGGTGAAAGTACAGATAAAGCTAAATTAGATAAATTGCAAAAAACCATACGTAATGGTATTGCTAAAAAATTTATAATAGGAGTTGATCTTTTACCCTATACAGGTAAAGACATCGAACTAAAGGATGTTGCAAACATGGCAAAAATAGAAGAAAGTTTAAGCGCAGTGACCGGTTCAGTGAAAACTAGTTATCAACAGACAGACGGCGCCAAATTGATTATTCGTCACAGCAAACCTGTTAACGAAGAAGTTCATGGCAGTCGTAGCAGAAATATTCGTGCGCTATTCATTGAAAACAGCCAAGGTGAAAGATTTAAATATCCACACATACATTTAAGTGCTGCTCGCACTATGACTCGTCATGTAGCCGAAGGCGGAACCCCGTACGATGAAATTGGTCAAAAGATTATTTCATTAAGCGAAGAACGCAGTCAGTTATTACAAGTGGCACGCTATATTAAAGGTCATGGATTGCAAGAACAAGCAAATGATGTTCAGTTTGCTGTTCAGCAGCGTCTAAATGAAATTAAAGAATTAGTTGGTCGTTATAACAAAGAATCTTTGATGAAAGACATTCACGAAGCCGATGAAGAAAATTTAGATGCATTAAAAGAGAAACTAACCAAGAATGTATTTGATGAAACTATTGGTTCTATGTTGCCCAAGCTAAACGGCTATCTAAAAGAGTATCAAGCAAAAATGGAAGCAAATCAAACATTTGATAATCTAAAACAACAAGTGGAAGAAGCCACTAGTATCAGTGTTAGTGCCGTCCCAGACTTAGATCTTACCAGCATGGTTGTTTACGAAAGCCCAACTGTCAATACTACGCAATTAATCAATTTAGTATTGCCAGTATTGGAAGACGAAGCAATCAAAACTAAATTAAGTCGTGTAGCCGAAGGCGTTCAGGCCGGCCATTTAGATCCAAATGAAGTTGAAAACTTAACACGCAGTATTATTGGTAAGAGCAGTCAACAGGCACCAGTTCAAGAAGACAGTAGATTTGAAATTGGTAAAATGTTCGAAAGTGCTTTACGCAAATATACACTCGAAGAAATTTTGAAATAAAGAATAAATAAATTCAAGAGCAGTTCAACCAATTGGTAAAATTGCTCTTGACTTAATAGCAAGTAAGCTATTATACTATGTTCACAAGATAGGATGTCTTGTGTTCCAGGCAACTAAAATCTAAACCCTGGCTTTTTTAAAGGATAAAAACTATGGCTACATTGGCAGAAATTCGTGCTCGTTTGATGGAGCAAGAAAACCGTTCGAGCGGTACAACTCGCACAGCAGATAATGCTATCTTCCCTTTCTGGAACATCCCAGAAAATTCCACAGCAGTTCTTCGCTTTCTCCCAGATGGAGATGAAACCAACACTTTCCCATGGCGTGAGCGCCAAATGATTCGTTTGGAGTTTGCCGGTGTTAAGGGCGGCGACGAAAGCAAGCGTGTCACAGTTAATGTTCCTTGCATGGAAATGTGGAACGAAACTTGTCCGATCCACGCAGAGATTCGTCCTTGGTTCAAGGATAAGAGTCTTGAAGACCTAGGTCGCAAGTATTGGAAGAAGAAGAGCTATATCTTCCAAGGCTTTGTTGTTCAAAGCAGCCTTGCCGAAGAAGCAGTTCCAGAGAATCCTATCCGTCGATTGATTATCAATCCCAGCATCTTTACGCTAGTTAAGAGTGCTCTAATGGACCCGGAAATGGAAAGCCTATTTACTGATTTCGAAAATGGCACAGACTTCCGTCTAACTAAGACCACTAAGGGTCAATATGCTGATTACAGCACTTCTAGTTTTGCTCGTCGTGAACGAGCTCTTAATGAAGTTGAGCGAGCAGCCATTGAACAGTTTGGCTTGTACAATCTTAATGACTTCATGCCTAAGAAGCCTACTAAGGAAGAAGTTGATGTCATTTATGACATGTTCAAAGCCAGTGTCGATGGCGAACTGTACGATGCTAGTCGTTGGGGTAATTACTTCAAGCCAGCTGGTTTGAATATTGGATCTTCAAACACTGCTAGCGACGACGATGCTCCGGTTAAAGCTAGTGCTCCGGCCGCCCGTCCCGCTCCAGTGGCCAAGCCTGCTGTAGTAGAAACCGAGGACGATGATCCTCCGTTTGAAACTGACAGTGCGGCCGCACCAGAAGGCAAGAAGAATGTCAACGACATTCTTGCTATGATTCGCAACCGTAAGCAATAATAACAAGGGCTTCGGCCCTTGCTTAAATTATGACACTACCAGACGAACGATATCGTGCGGTTATGTGGGCCAAGCGATTCCTCGAATCCTTGTCCTACGACAGAACAAATTATCCAAGGGTTCCATTGAAGGTTCGAAATGAAGCTCGTAGCATTTTGAGGCATTATCCAAGTCAATGGGACATGGAAAATGCAGCTCACGACGCACCTGACATCTTTCAAACTAAAATGGATCCCTTGGTGCGTATGATGAAATCATACGACATAGAACAAAAGGAAGAACAAAATGGTAAAGCCGTTTGATGTAAGCAAATTTAGAAAAGAAATTACTAAGAGTATCGATGGACTCAGTATTGGTTTTAACGATCCCACTGATTGGATTAGCACAGGCAATTATACGCTAAACTATCTTATCAGTGGAGACTTTTTCAAAGGTGTGCCGCTAGGCAAGGTCACTGTATTTGCCGGCGAGTCCGGGGCAGGTAAATCGTATATCTGTTCAGGAAACCTAGTACGCCATGCTCAAGAACAAGGCATCTTCGTAGTACTAGTTGATAGTGAAAACGCACTAGACGAAGCTTGGCTTCACGCACTTGGCGTAGACACTAGCGAAAGTAAGTTGCTGAAACTTAATATGGCCATGATTGACGATGTAGCGAAAACTATCTCGACATTCATGAGCGATTACAAGGCTCTACCTAGCGAAGAGCGTCCTAAGGTTTTGTTTGTAATTGACAGCTTGGGTATGTTGTTGACACCAACTGATGTTAATCAGTTTGACGCAGGTGACCTTAAAGGCGATATGGGCCGTAAGCCCAAAGCATTGACTGCACTAGTTCGTAACTGCGTAAATATGTTTGGTAGTCATAATGTTGGTCTAGTTGCTACTAACCACACTTATGCCAGCCAAGATATGTTTGATCCCGATGATAAGATTTCAGGAGGACAAGGCTTTATTTACGCTAGTAGTATTGTGGTTGCTATGAGAAAACTCAAACTCAAAGAAGATGACGAAGGTAATAAGACTACAGTAGTCAATGGTATTCGCGCCAGCTGTAAAGTCATGAAAACTCGTTATGCCAAACCTTTTGAGTCAGTACATGTCAAGATTCCTTATACAACAGGAATGAGTCCTTATAGTGGCTTGTTCGATATGCTAGAAGAAAAGGGTATGCTCAAGCGCGAAGGCAACAGTTATCTCTATACTACTAAAGATGGAGAAATTTTCAAGGCTATGCGTAAAGCATGGACTAACGAACTTCTAGATAAGGTAATGGCAGACATCATGCTACGAGATTTGACAGCCGGAGTAAATAAAGCAGACGAAAGCAAGGAGGAAGTTTCGGATGCTACATGACGACGAAGTTAATCTAATCGCCGATGTATGGGCTAGTGTCAAAAGCTATATTGATAAAAAAGAACGCTATGATGCTGCTAGTGCATTCCTTCGCAGTTTAGAAAATCATTATGACATGGATAGTGTCAGCGAAGAACTGCTAGGAACAGACAATGTCTTAGACACCGTGATCAAGGATCTTTATCAAGTTGCCGAACTTGAAGAAGAAGACGATTACGAAGAAGACAACTACGACTACGACGACGAATGACTGATTGGTATCGACAAGTATCGGGCGACATTAGCCGGTTGCCCGATGCTATCGCCTATTATGAATCCGAGCTACAAACAGCTAGGATCGAAACCAGCATTAAAGGCAATCTAGAAGCCAACAGCCGATTAATGCCAGGTGTAGTTGAACACAGATTTAATCAACTACAAGAAGTCGAAGCCATACTAGAATGGCTGAATATTCAATTACGAAAAAAGCGTAGTGAAGTTTTTCGAAAGTTTATCGAAAATTATAACCGAGCACTTAGTAGTCGTGATGCTGAAAAGTATGTAGATGGCGACAGCGAAGTAATTGAATGGCAGCTTCTTGTAAATGAGTTTGCCATGATTCGAAACAAATACCTTGGCCTGATGAAAGCCATTGACAGCAAGCAATTTCAAATCAATAACATTGTTAAACTACGAGTAGCTGGTATGGAAGACACTACTCTAGGTTAATTGACACAAAATACCAAAACCTATACAATAGAACTATCGTAAACAAAACGGAGCAAATGATGCTGAAGGTAGGCGACATTGTTAAGAGTTTTGACTTCAATGGCATTGACACTTGCTACATGGTTGGCAAGGTAGTTGGTGTTTACGAACGCGATGGATTTTTCCGTGCCGAAATGCTCAAGCGAGTTTTCGATGGGCAAGAAGCCAAGAAGGCCAAGGCAGACTTCTTTACTGCCCCTCTCCAGGGCAAGCATTTCATGGATCGCGAAGATAGCCCGCGGGTCGTAGTTATCGGTTAAATTGACACAAATTGGGTTTGGTACTATAATACGAATATGGTAAAGCAAACCGTTACTCTTATTAAGACCCCTGCCGCTGTATTGTGGGCCGAGCGCGGCCGCTATTACAAAACGGTAGAAAAGGCAAAGAGTGTGGCAATGAAGGAAGCCCGTGAAATGGCCCGCAATGGTTTTAGGGTTTATACCTTCCTTGAAATCCGCGGCTAACGAGTTGTCAAGTTTATTGACACAAATTGGCTATTCCTTTATAATAGATAAATCGTAAACGAAACAGGAGTTTCACAAATGGCTCAAGTTACTGTTCTGCGCGGCGAGTATCGCAACACTAAGATCAAGGGTCAATCCTTCCGCTTGTTGGGCGATGTGCGCGAAAGTGCCAAGGGTGGTTTCTTTATTAAGGTTGCCAACGATGGTTTCTTCCCGGGCTTTCCCGACGAGGTTAAGATTAAGATTAAGACAAGGAACGATATTACTGTGAGTGGTGCTACTGTAGCAGACATGTCCGATAGCCAGCGCCGTACGGCTGCTAAGGATGACGGAAGTGTGTTCAGCATTGTTAAGCCTGCTGAACCCGAAGTGTATACCGAAACCGAAGATGCCGCTATCGAGCGTATTCGTGAACGCTTCGACATTTTGGATCAAATGAGCGAAGGTTGCACTACGGGTGCAGTTCGTGCTATGATTGTCAGCGGCCCTCCGGGTGTCGGTAAGTCGTTCGGTGTCGAGAAGGTGCTTGAGCAAGCCGCTCTGTTCGACAAGATGGCTCAACGCCGCAACCGTTTCGAAGTTGTCAAGGGTGCTATGTCGGCAATTGGCCTGTATGCCATGCTGTACAAGTATAGCGACGAAAACAATGTGCTAGTGTTCGACGACTGCGACAGTATTCTGCTTGACGACCTGTCGCTGAACATTCTCAAGGCTGCTCTTGACAGTTCCAAGAAGCGTACTATTTCTTGGAACACTGACTCTAGCATGTTGCGTCGTGAGGGTGTGCCCGATAAGTTCGACTTCAAAGGTAGTGTGATTTTTATTACGAACATCAAGTTCGAGCATGTTCGTAGCAAGAAGTTGCGTGACCACTTGGATGCACTTGAGAGCCGTTGCCACTATTTGGACCTTACACTAGATACCATGCGTGACAAGTTCCTGCGTATCAAGCAGATCGTTCGTGACGGCATGCTGGATAGCTATGACTTCGAAGATGGTGCTAGCGATGAGATTGTTAACTATGTGTGGGAACAACGCAATCGTCTGCGCGAACTGTCGTTGCGTACTGTACTGAAGATTGCGGATCTGCGTAAGATGTCTGCTTCTAACTGGAAGCGTCTTGCAGAAACGACTATCCTCAAGCGAGCTGAGGCTGTTTAATCCGGGAGGCTAGTCCTCCCTTTTTAACTTAAATACTGATATGAAACTCAAACTCACTCTTATTGCAGTAGCGGCTATTTCGGCATTTTCCGGAAGTGTGCAAGCTCAAACATCTACCAGCAAAACCGAGCAACAGGTTATGTTGCAATTTCATCGCACTGGTATTCTTACTGCATGGCAACGAGGCTTTACTGGTCAAGGAGTTCGAGTAGCAGTTCTTGATTCGGGTTTTGATCTAACTCATACGGATTTACGCGGCCAAGTAGCAGCAGCCAAAAATTTTAATCCTGCCAGCTTGACGCAGATTGCTTCTAATACCAATAACATTCGCAGTCAAGTTCAAGCAGGTACAGACATTACTTGGGGTTATCACGGCACGATGATGGCCAGTATTGTTGGCGGCCGATTGGATAATAACGGCACTGTTGGGGTAGCATATAATAGCCAATTGCTGTTGGCACAAATTGGCGAAGGTGTTCGTTATAATACTACCACTAAGGCCTGGGCCTATAGTGATGCAGGTATCAGCATGTCTGCGGTTTATTCGGCTCTTACATGGGCCGAAGCTAATCGAGCAGTAGCAGCCAATATGAGTTTCGGCTCTACTTTTGACAAGACTTTCCAAGGCGGAGTTAAACTAATTTCTCCAGGTCTATACCAAGCTCCTAGCACATATAATCGAGCCAGTGCAACTAATCCATGCTTTGCTAGTATGTACGGAAATTGCCTTAGCGATTTAAATGCATTTGCAAATGCTAGTAAAACAATTGTATTGGTAGCAGCAGCTGGCAACCAAGGTCTTCCTTATGCTCAGTTTCCGGGTGCGTTTGCAACGCAAGTTGACAAGAATGGTAACTTGGTATTAGGTGGTCGCATGCTGATTGTCGGAAGTGTGAATTCTAAAAATGTTATTAGCACATTTAGCAATCGCGCAGGCAGTTTCTGTAACAACCTCACTGGCACCGTATGTAACGACAAATATTATGTCAAGGACTTCTTTGTAGTTGCTCCGGGCGAAGCCATTATAGCGTCACAGCCCAATCAAATTAAAACTGGTAATGTGACATTTCCATCCACTGGCACTAGTCCGGCTACTGCTTATGTCACCGGTGGCATCGCAGTACTCAAGCAGGCCTGGCCGCAACTTACTGCCGCACAATTGGTTCAATTGGTAAAGACTACTGCAACTGATCTCGGTGCCCCGGGTGTAGACGAAGTTTATGGATGGGGTCTTGTTAACTTCGACAAGGCTAGCCAACCGCAGTCCAATGTCAAGTACACTAAGCTATCGTTGACCGCCGGTCCTGCCGTAGCCGGTACTGCAATTACAACTACCGGGTTGACAGTGACTAATCCTGCACTGAAAGTCAGTAATGTGCTACAAAATGTTCAAGTAGTAGATGGATTGAATCGTAACTATACCGCAGATTTTACTCGTACTATTGGCACTAGCAGTCCTGCTAATAGTCTTTACACTAGCCCGTACCTTGCTATGCAAAGTGCAGGCTATCGCGAAACAACTGTGCCCGTTGGTTCGACAGATTCATTTACAGTAATGCAAAGTAATTCGGGTTCGGCCGTAGCCTATGACAGCCAATATGGCACCGGCCGAGTCAACTTCCAGTTTGGTTCGATGATGGAACAAAATGGTTTCCTTAATAACTCAGGTACTGGTTTGTTTGCCACCGGTGCTAGCCAAACAGCTTACGCTGTAATTGGCGGAAGTTATCCTGTTGCCGAAAGTGTGGACATTGTTGGTAATTACGGTGTTGGCTATACTAAAACTTCTAATGTTGCTGACAGTTTCTTGGCAGTTGGTCCTAAGCTAATTAGCAATACTTGGAAGCTAGGTATTGCTAAAAAGGAAATCTTCTTTACTGGCAAGAGCAAGGATCAACTGACATTGTCTGTGCATGGTCCGGTGACAATCCGTCGTGGCTATGCTGATGTAACTGCGGTTACCGGCTACAACTATAATGGCAGTGAGGATGCTGTAGTTGCTACTCCGATTATGAGCACCGAGCGAGTTAATCTTGCACAAGGACAGCGACAGACTGATATGATCCTCGGCTATAGCGTCAGCATCAATAATCGTGCTTATGCTGGTATTAATGTTGCTCGTCAGTTTAATGTTGGTGGCGTTTCGGGCCAAACTGGCAATGCTGTTGGTGTAATGATTCGTAATGTGTTTTAATTGACTGGAGCATTACGAATGCAGGATTTTGCAGCTAATAGCTCTCTTCAATTAAACCTTAATAGCATTAAACGCATCTTTCTTGATTTAGGACACCAGTGGGTTGAGCCTTATTTGACGACCGAAGGTGCGATTAATCGTAAAGAAGCAGGCCTGCACCGAGGTCTGTACTACATCTATCCTGAAGTCAATTTCTATTTTGGTAAGGCTGCTACCAACACCGTACACAATCGACACAAAACACATCGTCCAAAGTTGGATGTTGATTTGGCTGCATTGTATTCAACTCCTGTGGAAAAAAAGGAACCTAAATGGATTTTTCCCGAAGGTTGGAAAGAAGCAGTTAGGAAATTTATTATTGAAGACACAGGTCCGATTCCTGACCATTATAAAAAGACCGACCGTAATACAGTAGTTCCTAATGTGCTAGAATTTAAAGTACAGCATAAAGTTAATGTAGATTCATTGCCAGTACTAGTATGGAATCTCGAACACTTAGATAGTAAGTCGATATCTACTATCGAAGATAGTATTATTACTACTATCTGGCCTTATGCCAACGACGAGTCATATCGTAAACGAAAAAAGGTAAGTTAATATGAAAGCAAAAATTGTAAAATTGCCTAAGGCAGAATCTGCCCTTAAGGGCATGATAGTATCAAAAGAAAAATATGGCAATGTTGGTGCCGAAGTCGAGTCGGTGATGCAAGACATTGGGTATCGAGTGTCGCAAGAGAACGAACCCGATCTTAAAGAAATTGGTGTTGAAGTTAAAACTCGCAACACTAGCTCAAGGTCTGCTCATACAGTTGCTTCAATGAGTATTTCTAACATAATCGCAACCAGTTATAAGCAGTCTCCGATTTTTGACAAGTTTCAAACTCAATTTAGGGTTAAACATGATCAAACATTTTACGAAGTAACTGACGCTAAAATTTATGATTTTACAGATCCTGCAATACAGAAATCTTTGGAAAATTCCTACGAAGCTGGTCGAGAATTATTTCGTCAGATAAAAGACAGGGATGTAGTTGCTCCGAATTATATTCGCGGAGACAATTGTGAATGTTATTGGGAAAGAAAAGTAGGGGACACTTATGCGTTTCGAATCCCAAATGGCACAATGAAAAAGTTCGAAACTATATCAGCAGTTCGTAAAAATTTTAATAATTTATTCGAATAATATAAGCAACCAATTGGTTGCTTTTTATTGATTACTGTGCTATAATATACTTTTTAATAGAGGTAATTATGGCCAAGTATTTTAACGCACCCGAATTGAGTGTAATGAATCAGGCTCGCGAGCAAATTTTTGCTATACGAACGATGCTCTACAAACAATTCAAGATTGATATCTTAGATACTGATGCCCTTAGTGCATTATCTATATATCAAATTGTTAACCAATACGATCCCGATTACAATATAAATTTTGCCAGGAATGGCGAAGATGCCCGCAGTGGTGAGATTCTCATTGAGAATAAAGCCACGCGAGTAGCAGGTCTCCTCACTGCTACAGGTAAACCTAGAAAAGGTGCTGGCACAGATGCGGCATTTCAATTTCATGCTATGGGTGATTTAGATCATCAACGATATATCCTTGTTGCAAGAAATCGAGAAGATTTGTCTGTAATGCGTATATATGATATCAGCAATCAAGCAAATAGAACCATTGTGCTAGATTATCTTATGGCTGAACGCGATGCTTGGTTAAAGCGTACCGCCGGAGACAAGACAAAGATGAAACGAGATATTATTCTGTTGCCTGAAAAAATTATTTTAGAAAAGTTGAATTTCACTTCTAAGTTTATAATCGACAACTGTCAAGTATTTAAGGATTGATATAAATACGTGACTATGAAAAATTTACTGTTCAGTGAACAAGACTTTTTGGCTCTTTTTAATTTATCCAAGCCGACTTTGGAAGAGTTTTGCCAGCAGATACAAATCTTAGATATCTCCGATAAGTCGGGCACATTCAAAGTAAGACAAGACTTAGATAGTTTTATTGCCAGAGTAGCTAAAAAAGACAATAGGCAGGAACGATTGCCTTTGTTTAAAGAAAAGCTCTACGAAATATTAGTCACTAATGCTGAAGCAACTCTTAAGGCGTGGTTTAAGAGTCAAGGCAGTTTACCAGAAGCCGTAGACTTTTACTTTCAAATTCCTAATGCTGACATTTTAGATAACAAAGTATTCGCCGGCAGAACTAATGCCAAGTATGGAAAGCTCTGTAAGAATATTAATTTTCTAAATTACTATAATACTAAAAAGTGGTATGCCAATGACAGTGAATATGTATTTGGACTACTAAAGGTCATGATGGAACAATTTAAGCTTCGTAATAGCTTAGTTGGGCCCGCATTCTTCGATCAAATTTGTCGCTATGATGGAGACCCTGGCGCATTCTGGCAGGCCTTTATGATGGGCGCTAATCGTCCCAGCACATTTAATCCTGCTACCTTTAAAGGAATACTCGATAGTGTGTTCGAAGGCGAAACATTGTTCTCTCCTGTTATGGGATGGAATGCTTATCAGCTAGCATTCTATAGTAGCAAGTTTAAAAAGTTTATTGCTACAGATGTGATACCCGATGTCGTAGACAATGGTAAATTGCTACACAAAGAGTTTCTAGATTATCGGGATCGTAGTTTATTTGAAATTGCAGATAAGGAAATTGACCTTTATCTATGTCCTAGTGAACAACTAGATGCAAAACATGGGTTTGCGGCAAAATATCAAAACACTGTGGATGCTGTTTTATTAAGCCCTCCTTATTTTGATTTAGAAATTTATAACAGCGAAGATCAAAGCTTTACCAATTTTCCTGACTATCAAGATTGGCTCGCCGGCTACTGGTCCGAAACTGTAAAACTCTGTGCAAGAGTCATGAAGCCCGGCGCTAAGTTTGGTTTTGTAATCAGTAATTACAGAAATGCCGAAAAGCGAATGACTACTATCAGTGAAGATATGAGAGATGTAGCTGCACAGCATTTGAATTTGATTGACCATTATCGAGTACAGTGGAGTGCAATGGGCGGCAGCAGGCAAGCCAAAAAGACTAGAGACGGCAATTTTGAAGATTTGTGGTTATTTCAAAAGTAAAAAGTCTTGCTTTTTCTTTGACAAAGATGTTATACTAGGTCTATGACATCTTGTACGATCCATATAAAAGACGAAGTCAATATCAAAATCGAAGGACTGAATCCCAGCACAAGGCGTAACTTAGAAAAACAATTAAAGTTTTTTATGCCTTATGCTTACCATGTGCCTGCTTATAAATTAGGTCGCTGGGATGGCTGTGTTAGTTTCTTTACCTTAGGTGGCGCTAGTTATTTTAATTTGCTAGATAAGATCCTTCCTACAATTGTAGATGAAGGCTATTCAGTTGAAATAAATGATTTAAGGCCCACTCATAATTTTAACTTTGTTAAAGTTACTGAGGATTTTCACAGTCAAACAATTTGGCCCAAAGGCCACCCAATGGCTGGCCAGCCTGTGATGTTGCGTGACTATCAAGTAAATGCAATTAATCAGTTCTTAGAAAATCCACAATGCATACAAGAGATTGCTACAGGTGCAGGTAAAACTGTGCTAACTGCTACCCTTAGCAGAAGTGTGCAGGATTATGGTCGTAGCTTAGTTGTTGTACCTAACAAAGACCTAGTTAAGCAAACTGCCGAGGACTACGAGCTACTAGGACTAGATGTTGGTGTTTACTTTGGCGACAAAAAAGAACTGGGTAAGACACATACTATTGTTACATGGCAAAGTCTTAATAGCCTGCAGAAGCGATACAAGGAAGGCGACAGTCCGTTGAGTTTAGAAGAGTTCGGGCAGGACCTAGTAGCTATTATCGTAGACGAAGTTCACCAAGCTAAAGCAGATGTACTTAAACAACTGTTAACTGGACCTTTTGCTGGCGTTCCCATTCGTTGGGGACTAACAGGAACTATTCCTAAACAGGATTTTGAGCAAATTGGTCTAATTGCTTGTCTTGGTCCAGTCATAAATAAGATTGCAGCCAAAGACTTGCAAGACCTGGGCGTGTTAGCCAACTGCCAAGTAAACATAATGCAGTTTCAAGATACTGTAGAGTATCGTAGTTATCAAGAAGAGCTAACATACCTAACTACTAACGAGAAACGAATTGATCACATCTCTGACTTTATTAAACGCCTCAGCGACACTGGCAATACTCTTGTATTGGTGGATCGTGTTAAATGTGGAGAAATGATTGTGGAGCGAGTGCCCGACAGTAGCTTTGTTAGTGGTGCAATGAAAACTAATGATAGAAAAGAACAATATGATGAAGTCAAGACCGCCTTCAATAAGGTCATTGTTGCTACTTATGGAGTTGCCGCTGTTGGTATTAATATTCCTCGCATTTTTAATCTTGTTCTTATTGAACCTGGCAAGAGCTTTGTTCGCGTAATTCAAAGCATCGGTCGTGGAATTCGTAAAGCCGAAGACAAAGACCATGTAGAGATTTGGGATGTTACCAGTAGTGCTAAGTTTAGCAAACGCCATATGGCAACTAGAAAGAAATATTATGAAGAAGCCGGATATCCATTCCGCACAGAGAAAGTGAAATTCTAATGAATATACTAACAGTAGATAATGCAGCATTTGAATTAAATTCATTGCCCGAGGAAGTTGATGATTTGCGGTATGCTGTATTGGATTGGAACGATCCTAAAAATGTTGATTATCATTTTGTTCCCCTAATCTTTATGGAAACATTTCATGCACCGGCGGCAGTATTAAAGATAGGCGAACATGTCATACAAGTTCCTTTAGATTGGTATGTTGTGATAGGAGAAAAAGAATTTGGCGATCCCGAAGTAGTTCCTATTATGAATATTAACGATAGAGGATTTAGTGCTTTTGTGTTTAATCCGATTACCAGCTTCAGGCCTGACTTCCAACCGTTAGAAATTATCAATGTGTTTCAGGATATTCGTTGGTTCACACCTAAATTAAAACACGGACATATCTTAGCAGTTCCATTGGAGAGCGGACCGAAACCTTTGTGTGCATATTTTGTTAAAGAAACAAATAAGCTTCCTGAGGTGCTTTCTATTGAAAAAATGATATGAAAATATTAGTGTTATTAGCTAGTTTTCTAGATGACGAGCTTCCTTATACGATACAATCCTGTATTGATAATGCTGCCCATCCTGAAAATATTAGATTTGCAGTTTTTTTGCAGCACAACGAGCAGCTTGAGAATATAATTGATCATTTACCTTATGATATTCTGATTAAAAAAATAGATTATAAAGAATCTCGCGGTGTAGGCTGGGCCCGCAATATTGTTAATCAAATGCACACCGACGAAGAATATGTATTACAGATAGATAGCCATAGTCGCCTGACGAAAAACTGGGATACTATTATGGTCGACGAGCTAAATCAATTAGGCAATCGATCGATTATTAGTTATTTGATGCCTTCATACATCAAAGACAAGAAAAATAATATTGATTTAAATTTTCTTTATAAAGATACTCCAACTATAATTCATGTTCCTAAACCGATAAATTTTGTCGGTGATTGGGCCGTGCATGTTGGCGAATATAAAAATATGCAGGACACTAAGATGAAAAACATCTGTGTTCCATTTTTGTTTGCAGGTTTTATTTTTGCCCGCGCCCAGTGGTTAAAAGATGTCCCGTCGGATCCTGATATGTATTATTGGGGAGAAGAAATGTCATTGGGTATTAGGTCCTGGACTCGAGGATATGATATCTATTTGCCTAAGCAAGTAGTTGCATGGCATTACGGATCTACGATAGGCGCAGCCGCAGCACCGCATCACTGGGATGTCATTGATGAAAAGATTGCATCGCCGATGCATCATCGTGCAATGTCTAAATTAGATAAAATTATGCGCGGAGACATAACGGGCATGTACGGATTAGGAACTGAACGAACACTAGAGCAGTGGATGGAATTCTCTGGCGTAGACTACGCTAATAAAAAGTTCAATGAAAGAAATTTTCATGATCAATAACATCTTTGCATTCGGCGATAGTTTTTTATCAGGACACGGAGTTAATTTTTCTGACAATTGGCTTTCGGTTGTAGAAAGAAAATTGAGCATCAAAGTTAATAACTACGCAGTATCGGGGGGATCAAACAAATTAAGTATAATTAAGTTTTTTGAACAATTAGAAAAGATTACCGCTGATCAAAATAATTTAGTACTATTTGCATGGACTAGTCCAGTTAGAACTACCTTCTATAACATTGATAATGCTACATGGGAAAATGTACAACTGGGTCATTATTATACAGACCAAAAAGTAAGACAGCGTGTCGATGAATACTATCGTCAATACTATAATGATTACGAAAGTTATGTCGATTTCTATCAACAACAGCTATTGCTAACAGAGTTTTTGAAAAATAAAAGTATTCGATACTTTTATATGAATTCATTTTTTGATGCAGCATTCGGTCCTGCTGTAGCCAACGACAAGCATTATTTAGAAAAATTTATAAGCAAAGACAATTATCTACTAGACAACAGATCCATATATGAGGTTGTTTGTTTAGAACAGAAAATGACTTGTAATGATCGTTTTCACCCTTCTGAACAAGGGCATACTTGGTTGGCAGATTATGCCATTGATTTTTTCAAGAAAAATAGTATAATATAGACTATGAGTAAAACACCAATGCTTGACATGTTCAAACGAGTATTGCCAGCAATCGATACTCGAAACAAGAAGTTTTATGACAGCTTAACAGAAGAAGAGCGCAAAGGTTTTAGCCCTTGGTTAGTTCAACGCTATCTTAGCAGTGCTGAAAGTGCTAGCCCAGAAATCATTGAGCATTACTTAATTATGACTAACGACATTGTAAATGTTAATTTTAGTGACATTAAAGATCCCGAAATGCTATGGAAGCTGATGAGCATTGTTGGTATTGGAAAATCAGTTAAGCATCCTTATGTTGCTCCGGGCAAAGGACGAAAGAAAAAATCTAATAAGTTCAAACAATGGTTGCATGATCAATATCCATATTTAAATGAACAAGAGCTAGATATATGGTTTGAATCGCTGACTAAGCAACAGGCATTAGATTTGCTAGAACAATATCAAATTAAAGACAAAGACATTATCGCCGGCGCAAATGACCTATAAGTGCAAATATTGTAAAAAAGATTTTGTTCGAGAATCAACTTTAACTGGACATTTGTGCGAACCCAAGCGTAGGTTTCTAGCCAAAGACGACAAGCAAAATCGTATCGCATATCAAAGCTGGCTGCTCTTTCGCAGGCTGACCATTGCCAATGTTAAGCACGACAAGCCTTATGAAGAATTTATAGTCAACAAATACTATACAGACTTTATAAAGTTAGCGCAGCATATCATTGATTTGAATCTAGACGATCCCGAGAACTTTGTAAAGTTTATCATCATGAATAGCGTTAAGATTTCAGATTGGCGCAAAGCAGCAGTATATGAAACTTACATTAAAGATAGAACTAAAAAAGAACCAGTAGAACGAGCAATCGAGCGTACATTGTTAAATATGAAAGCCTGGGCAGAAAAAACTCACAACCCGTGGCAAGATTATTTTCAAACTGTAAGCGCACCTGATGCAGTACAAGATATCAGAATGGGAAGAATTAGTCCGTGGTGTACATTCGCTACTGATCAAGGTAGTCGATTAATAGATAGACTTGAACCTGGACAAATACAACAATTAGTAGAATATCTAGAACCTGAAAAGTGGCGAGTCAAAGTCAAAAGACATCAGCAGGATGCTGAATGGGTGCAACAAGTTTTTAACCAAGCGGAGATCAAATGAGTCAATATACTGCAAAAAAGCAAGTTCCTGTTTTACTTCAAAATAAACTACAGTCTAAGGCCACTGTCAATATAGTTAATAACATGGTAGAAATGACCATTGACGGTGAGCGTGTAGTAGTACCTACCGCTGATGCATTTCAGCGACTGATGAAAAAAGTAGCAGTATTAGAACAGCGACTGTTGTCTACTGACAACAAAGCGTCCAGAGCATCAAGGATCAAACGAGATGTCTGAGTCGCATGAAAATTTCGAGGAAGTCTACTACACGATTTTAGATTGCACCAGGGATATGTTAGAAGACTATGATCCTATGTCAGTTGCCGCAGCCATGATGTCACAGGCCCTGAGTATCTATAGAACTGCACTATCTGATGAGGATTACGAAAAAATCATTTCAGCAATTGTTGAAAAGAAGGATTTAGTTAAATCATTTGCACCAAGGAACACACATTGAGTACCGATGTTGACATTGATTTTGCAAATAGAGAGCAAGCACTGGGATTAGTAAATCATATCCCGGCTATGATATTAGACGGTGATAAACAACGGAAGCATAACACCGGTGTTTATTTTCACCATGTTCCTAGTAATCCTTTCACAGGACTAGCAACTTTAGATTATAAACAGGCCGAGCAAAAAGGTTGGTTTAAAATCGACTTGCTAAATGTAGGAATCTACAGTCAGTTCACTAGTAATGAGCAAATAGACGAGTTGTTGCTGCAAGACCCCCAGTGGGAACTTCTAGAGCACAAAGAAATTATTGAACAGTTGTTTCATATTCATAACCACGCTGATACTGTAATTAGAATGAAGCCACGAAGCGTGGAACAACTAGCCATGGTATTGGCTGTGATTCGTCCAGGCAAAAAGCATTTGATTGGACAAAGTTGGGATAAAATTGCCGCTGATGTTTGGACTAAAACTGATGATGTTTACAGCTTTAAGCGTAGTCATGCCATTGGCTATGCTATGGCAATAGTATTGCAAATGAACAGTTTAAGTTACATTTTTTGAACTAACTGTATCTGTCTGCGTTTAATTCTTTTTGTGATAATATTTTGTAAGCTTACTGGTTCACCGTGTAGAATTTCAAAATCTTTTACATTATAAGTTCTTAAGCAATAACTAAATTCTTTAAATTTTGGCCCTATGAATAGATTTATGGGCAACTGTCTATTGCTGTTCCACCACCATTCCTCTCCAAATTCGAGAAAAGACTGCTTGTGATCTGTAGAAATTAGCACGTTGTAAACATAAATGCTGGCAAGAGTCGTTGTGTAATTTTGTATAATTCCTACAATTTCGTCTTCTCCGGCTTTACATAAACATAAAAACGGGAACTTCTCAAGTATTTCATTATGTTTGGCCATCGGTAATATTTATAACCAAATAATCAAATAAATATACACATGAGCGATACCTTTACATTATTACATTACCCCCAGCGAACCATGTTGGTATACGCACAAGGACCAAGCAGGACACGCAACATGCCATTTAACACTACACGCAAAACCATCTATAAAGGTGTAGATAGCACCTTGGGGTTTGAAGTTAAAAACCAGGATCGAAAGCCAATAAACCTATTAGGCAAATCCATCATGGTTAATATAATGCAAGTTCGAACAGGCGAACTTGTAGTACAGCGCCGAGCTAGATTAATTGAACCAGAATCTGGATTCTGCGAATTTACTGTGTTCAGCAGCGACATTATTGATTTAGACCCTGGTCTATACCAACTCAGCGCAGTAGTATATGAGGCAGATGGCATTGCCCAGGCTCTTTACACTGATAATAATAGAAAAGTCACGTTAGAGTTAGAAGTAAGCGACGGCGCATATCCTAAATTTATTCCCAGCGTTGAGCTACAGTTTAGCCAATTGGGTAATAGTTGGGTAAGCCAACCAGTAGCCAGTAACTTACAAAAGAACGACAGCAGTAATTTCCATACCATTCAGATCAAAGTCACTAACTTTACTGGTACAATAGAAGCATTAGTTAGTATGGAATATGACAGCATGGGCAATTATTATCCAGTTAAATTCGTTAATGACAAATATAAAATTGAATTTGACAGCGCAACTGATATCCAAGGATGGAATTTCCTTGCCGATGCTCGTTGGGTAAAAATTCTTTATACTCCCGATAATAGTAATACCGGATCTGTTGACAAAATTCTCTACAGAAGTTAATATAGCAGAGCTATGACGGCTCTACAAACATTACTACGCAGCAGAATAACTGGAAAGGCTAGTCCCAACGGTTGGACTAGTTTTAACTGTCCAATGTGTGTAGTCAACGGCCAAAGTAGGCCCGACACTAAGCGGCGCGGCGGCCTACTGTACGGACCCGACGGCAGCGTTAGCTATCATTGTTTCAATTGTCAGTTTAAAACAAGTTGGGTTCCTGGCCGAACTCTTAGTTTTAAAATGCGTAAGCTAATGAGGCAATTGGGGTTTGACGAAGCCGAAGTACAGAGATTAAATTTAGAACTACTTAATCAGGCAGATATTGATTCGATTGTCTACAAGGAGCCCGAACCGGTGTGGACACCGTCCTGGCCTGATTTTGAATTTGGCTTTGATGTTCAGCCAGTTAGTGATCCTGAAAAAATAGAATATCTAAAATCTAGGCAGATTTATGATTTGGCTGTGTGGTTAGAAACAGACAACACTTATTCTGCACTTAACAAAAGAGTGATTTTGCCCCTAACACATGAAAATAGAATTGTAGGAATGCAAAGTCGCTATGTAGGCGAATGTCCAAATAGTCTGCCAAAGTACTATAAAAAGGCACCACCTAATTATGTTTATGGATTAGATAATCAGCGCGATCAAAGACAATATGTGATTGTCAGCGAAGGAGAATTTGATGCATTACTAACAGGTGGCCTGTCATTGGGCAGTAACAATATGAGCGATCGTCAAGTACAATTGATTGAAGACTTAAATATAGAACCTATACTAATCCCTGATGCTGATAAGGCAGGAAGGGAATTAGTCGAAAGAGCAGCTGACTTTGGTTGGAGTGTTAGTTTTCCCGAATGGGAAAACTGCAAAGATGTCAGTGATGCAGTAATGAAATATGGAAGACTGTTTGCAATTTATAGTATTCTGCAGGCAGCAGAACACAGTCCTACTAAAATTAGATTAATGGCCAAAAGGTATTGTCAGTGAGCGAAGAAATTAAAGAATACAGTTCTGATCTACAAAAACTATTTTTAGAGTTTTTGATCAGTGATAAAGAACTGCTAAGTCGTTGTCAAAATGTCTTAGACAGCAGTCACTTTTCTAGAAGTCTGCAACAGACAGCAGAGTTTATCAAAGACTATGCTAACAAGTACAGTGACTGTCCTACTGCTGAACAAATACAAGCAGTTACTGGTACCGAACTAAAAACGATCCCAGGAGAAGCCGCTGCTCATAAAGAATGGTTCTTAAGTGAATTTGAACAGTTTTCTAGACACAAAGCACTAGAGAAGGCCATTCTCAAAAGTGCAGACTTGCTAGACAAACAGCGTTATGGTGAAGTCGAACGACTAATCAAAGACGCTAGTAGCGTAGGCTTGCCTAAGAGTTTCGGCACAGACTACTATGCTGATCCCATGGAGCGTTTAACTAGGCTTAAGAATCAAAACGGCGGCACAAGTACAGGCTGGAAAACAATCGACGACAAGCTATATGGCGGTTTCAATCGCGGCGAACTTAATATCTTTGCCGGCGGATCTGGTGCAGGTAAGAGCTTATTCTTACAAAATCTAGCACTTAACTGGAGTCAGATTGGACTTAATGGTGTTTACTTTAGTCTAGAACTTAGCGAAGGTCTGTGTAGTATGCGTATGGATGCTATGCTTATGGGCATTGCAACTAAAGAAATTTATCGCAATCTGGACGATGTTGACTTACAAATTCGTATGAAGGGTAAGAAAGCCGGTAAACTACAGATTGTTCAGCTAACTGCTGGTATTACTGTTAACGATCTGAAGAGTTGGTTAAAGGAATTCCAAATTCAACATAACCGTAAGATTGATTTCGTTATTGTGGACTACTTGGATTTGATGATGCCAGCAAGTCAGAAGATCAGCGTGGCAGATTTGTTTATTAAAGACAAGCTCGTATCTGAAGAGTTGCGAGCAATGGCCACACAGGGGCAATATCTATTCTGTACAGCATCGCAGTTGAATCGAGGCGCAGTAGAATCGGTTGAATTCGACCACAGTCATATCTCGGGCGGTTTGAGTAAGATTCAGACTGCTGACAATGTAATTGGTATTTTCAATAGCATTACTATGCGTGAGCGTCAACGAGTACAGTTGCAGTTTATGAAAACTCGTAGTAGTAGTGCAGTAGGTACTAAAATTGAACTGTTCTTTGATACCACAAGTCTGCGTATTACAGACCTAGAAGAAGACAGTCCCAGTGCCCCGAGCACAGTAGACATTCTACATGACAAACTAAAGCGTAAGGCAGAAGTTGAAGGCGCTCCGCCTTGGGAAAAACCAACAGGAACTCCGGCGTGGGAAAAGCCGATGGTACAAGGCGACAATAAAAAAGAGCCCACTATCCCGATTAGGACCATGGACTCTAGTAGCAAGTTAGCTAGTATTCTTAAAAAGGTTTAGGCCTTCATACCTCTCATTTCGGGCTCAGGCTGCGGCGCAGCAGTTGTTGGAGCACCTATTTCGGCGTCAGGTTCTGCAGCCTTAGCTGGCTGATCTTTTGCTAAATCTGATTTTAAACGCTGAAATAGACTGTTGTCTTCGGCTACATAAGCTAGCACTGTTTCTAACAAGTCCATTAGTGCAGTCATTTGCTGCAAGTTTGGACGACGGTTCATGTATAAGCTACGCACGCCTGCTCGTAAAGCATTATAGTGATCCTCATCGACTGCATCTTTAATAGCCTGCAAACGGCTCATTGTTCTGGTAAAGCTAGAAGTATCAATTTCTTTTCCGCCTGTTTCCATGCCTGGATCTAGTTCGTCGAGTCGCTCGGCTCCGTTTTCAGCAATGTTGCGTAGCTTATTCATTACTGAACCCATATCAAATTTATTGCTTTCAAAAGTCATTTTAATCTCCAACGGTTAAGTTTATTTATCTGATAAATATTTCATAAGGATTTATATTGTGCGTAAACAAACTAGATCAATACTAGAAGAAATTACTAATATCGTGCCGCAGCGCGACAAGGAAAGTTTTGTCGAAAACAAAGCTATAAATGTCATTGCCAGCACAAAATATCTTGTTGAATTTATTAATGAGAATTTTCCGTCCGAACAAAGAGACGATTTATTAAAAAGACTATTCAACAGCCTTAAAACAGGTGATGATAATAAATTTCGCCGCGGCATAAAAGCAATTAAAGAAGCAAAACATGGAACAGTTTGAAAATTTAGAATCCTGGGATCTGCTAATCGAAAGTCGTCAGTATCGTTCAGGCTCCGGCCTTAAAGGAATGAATCTCAGGAATGTTAGTGATTTTGCTTTCTTAGATTTACTAAGTTTGTTTATTTTAAATAACGAATACGAAAGTGCCCCTATAGCTTCTCGTTATGCTGATAAAACAATGAGCTTTAGAAATTTCTCAAAAGCCAGATTAAGCGGCACAGATCTATATGTTAGTTTGAATATACTCAGTGATCCTGTTAGTGTTTTTAGTTCTAGGATTGGACAAAATCCCGAAGCAGATGCAATATTACGAAGCAAGCAAAAACTTCATTTACCTACTGTAAAAAGATACTTAGACTTATTAGCGGATTCTAAGATCACATCGTCGGATGCTGCTGTTCTTTTATTAAGATTAGAAAAGCAGTTAAACATTACAGATAGTAAATTAAAATCTATTAGACGACTAGTACAAGATTGGCCAGCGTTGAATCAAATGCAAAGAAGTTTAGTTGTTGATAAAATGCTACAATATTATCATAAATTTGCCAAACGCAGTGAATTAGCTGTATTCCTAGAAGATCTTGGCAAGAGTAAAGGTTATGAAATTCGAGGTCCCATTGACGCCGAATTAAAGAATTTAGGCTATAATGAAAAGCCTAGTTTATTAAAAGCACTGGCGCCATTGGCTGGATTATATGGCGGATATAAGCTAGGATATCACATGTTTGGCCCTAAAGAAGATAAATAAAATTAAGAAACTTATGTTTCGAACCAATCAAGGAGACCTATTATGGTAGATCGCGTAAACGGAAGTGTTGGTACTACAGACGGTGGTATTTACAGCCCAGGACAATCAGTTAAGTTTTATCTAATCGCAGTTAAAGACGGCAGTGCTGCTGCTGTTGACCTACGTGCTAAAGACGGTACAGGTCAAAGTGTTGAAGCTTTATTCTTCGCTTTCCCAACAGGTATTTTAGCCTATGACATGGCCAACGCTAACACTGGCGTTATCCACGTTGTTGTTGACGGTCACGCTGCTCCTAGCGCAGCTAGCCTACAAACAGCTCTTCGTGCTTTAGGCACAAGCGTTGGTAGCGACGGTGCTGACGTTAGTGGCACAACAGTTGCTGACGGTGCTGGCTTCACAGTAACATCAAGCGCAGTTTAATCCTAACTAGTTTCGGGATGGGAAGCCGCAGTATCGTAAGATCTGCGGTTTTTCTTTTGACTATACTTTTGTTGTATCAGGTAAATAATTAAAAGGAGTTTTAATTATGCCAGCAACAGCAAGAACAGGCGAAGTAGTTGGAGGTAACATTGAATATTTTACTTGTTACACTCTAGTTGATATCACTGACAGCGGAATTTACGATCCAGCTGCAGGCACAGCTTATGAACAAGCGCAAAATCTAAATGCTTTATTACAGGCGATTAGCCTAGGTAGTCAGCCAATATTAGCTAGTGTTGAAAAAATTGTAGCAGCCGATATGGACGATTTTGAATTTGGCACAGACTTTGGCGGTAATCATAACTTATGGATTTTGCGTTTTGCTAGTGAAAGAGTAGGTAGCATTACTGTGAATACATTAGTAAGGGATGTAGATGGTCTTCCCATTTATGCAGATTTAGACGAAACTGCTGTTTTTGACACTGATGTTTTTGAAACTAATGCAGCAGATCAAAAAAATACTTACTTTGTAAGAAACGATAACTTATAAGCTTTGGATAAATATTATATAAAATTTTTGGCACAAGCATTGGCACTTACTTTGGTTTTACTTAGGTATAAAATAAAATAAATTTTACAAGGAGAATTTGCCAATGCCTTCCGCAGCCGAAAGACTGGGAATAGTCGAGACTAAAGTCGAAAACTTATCCGAAAAGCTAGATGAATTAAAAGTTGATGTCAAAGAGATGCATGATTGTCTTGACAAGACTCGCGACAATTTGACAGAAAAATTAGAAGAAATGTATCAAGCCAGTTGTACTCAACATGCCGAATTAGCTAAAAAAATCAGCAGTTTAGAAAAACTAAAAGAAAAATGGACATTTATGATTTTTGGTGGTGTATTTGTTATAACAGTATTTGGTACACATTTTGATAAGATTATTAAATTAATGTCATGAACGAATTTGAACTAATTATCGAAGGGGAGGAAATCACCGAAGCCAAGCGAGTATGGGCAAAGCGTGGTAAAAAACTCAAGCGAATGATTAGATGCACAAGCGGCAAGAAAAAAGGTCGCACAGTGGCAAATGTAGGAGCATGCAGCAAAGCAATTAATATAAAGAAACGATTTATGATGAAGCGTATTAGAAAGCGTTTCAATGCTAAGATAGTTAGAAAAGCTCGCAGAACAAAAATGTTTAATCCTTTAAGTAAGCGATTAAAGTCACTGAATAAATCAGTAAATAAATAAAGGTATAATATGGCAGATGATCGTAGTTTAGCAGATGTAATTAGATTTGTTGACCCTAGCGGCGACATAAGCGATGCTGACATTGCTAGTATAACTAAAGATCTAAAATTTACCGAAGTATTAGATTTAATCACTCATGTGGGTAAAGATGACTTAGATAGTGCTAGACAGATTTTATCCAAATACGATCAAAGATTTTCCATTGCCAAAGAATATACTAGTGTCCCCACTACTCCCAAAAGTCAATCAATGTTCAAGCCTATTCAACCCAGAGGATCGTCATCAATTACTCCTATGTCACGCGGGCAGGGCGATGTTGGAGACGATACTGAAGAGGATGAATTGGCCGCAGTCTTGCGAGATCCCGCTAAACAAAATGACCCTAATGTAAGGCAAATTAAAAATCTTCTACAAAGGATGAGAAGATGAAAATCCGTGAAATCGTAAACGAAGCTTATCACGGATTTATCGGTCGCGGAAAAGAATACGGTAGTATTCGACACAGTGGCGTTGACGAAGCTATCCCTAGTGCTATTATTGAACCCAGATTAAGAAACACTGATACCTATATGCAAATGCGTTATGGTATGGCTCTTGCTGCTGCGGCGGCCGCCGATGATCCTGCAGAGTTTGATCAAGAAAGCGTTTGGGCCGAAAACATGGTAATGATTGGCTATACGCCTGAAGAAATAGAAATCATTCAAGCCGCCGATAAACTAATGGGCGTCAAAGGTGTGCAAGTCAGCCATAAAGGCAGCCAAGAACGCCCAGATGCAGGAACTACTAGTCCAGTAGCCAATACCAGCTGGCGAAAGGCTAAAAAATGAAAATAGCTGAACTAGTTACTGGTCTACGCTATATGATGACTAATGAACAACGTGAATTGTTTAATATGGTCAAAGAGCAAGAAAATTTACCTAGGCACAGTCTTAATGAAAGACAACAAGAAGTTCTTGAGCAAATGTCAAGATCTGGCCTAGTAGATAGAATATACGATGAAGAATCGCAAATCGTTTCCTATAAATTATTCCAGCGTTGATTCCCAGTCTGTACTTAAAAAAGTAAATAGATTATTAGAAGACGCAACACCTAAGGATATTTTAGGTATGCTGGCTATAGCCCAAACAACAGAGTCTAGCATTGTGTTTTATGATCGTTGGGAATTGATAGTTTCGGGTCGAAATGACTATGCTGTCATGGATTTATATACTAAAGACACATTATATGAAGGTATAGCATTATTTTCAAGTGCATTGGCTATTGTTTATAATGTTAATAAAAAGATTTCTCGTAGCTGTCCGCTAGATCAAATAATTTATAAACTTGACCAAGAATACTATCGTTGCTTAGATCAAATAAGATTTTACCAAACAAAGTTGAAAGAAAATAAAGGCGACGATATAGAGCTTTTTGCTATTAAGTTAATTGATAAACAGCATAGACTACATGAAATCAAATGCCAATTATCTAAAGTATATTGATAAATAATAAAAAGGAATTTACTATGAACACCTCTGAAATTTTTAACCCATCACAGCGCAAAAAGCGTGTAGTTGAAAACTTCTTAAATAGCCAATTTGGCTTAAAGCTTCAAGCTCGCGGCGATGCTGTACAAGTACAAACATTAATTACTAAATTAATTAATGAAAATCACCTGTTGTCCAGCAGTGTTCGTGGTTATGAACATGATAGTCGTTATGTCAAGAACACAATGATCATTGAAGCATTAAAGCACATTCTTAAGGAAATTGCTCCAATGCGTACAACTCGTCGTGTTAATGAGCAAAGCGGCGAAGATCTAGCACAGGCCGAATTGATCCTTGTTGCCCAAAACATGATCGATGATTTGCAAAAGATGGCCGAAGATGTTGCACAAATGCAAACAGACGATCTAATGCCATTGGCTGAAAAAATGAAAGTCACATTTAGTCAAGAGCAGGGTCAAGCATTCAGCGACAGTGCAGATCAAACTTTTGGCACATTACTAGATGCAGTAAAAGCAGCCAAAGACGGACTAAGTCAGGCACTAGCAGCTCTTAAAGGCGAAGCACCTGCCGCTGGTATGGAAACAGAGCCAGCACTTGAGCCTACTGGCGACGAGTTTGGTGCTGCGGATGCTGCCAGTGGCGAAGAAGAATTGCCAACAGGTCGCGAGTTAAAGTAATGCGTTTATTTGAATTAGTTGACAGTGATCGTCAGTTACTGGATCTAATCAAACCTATTCTCTTACGAGCAAAAGCTGAAGGGGCTAAAGAAATTAGTGTACAGCAATTACTAAATGATTTAGACCCCGAAGACAATGTAAAAGCTCCGCTGTTGATTGATATTTTATCTCGTCATAGAAATGAGTTAAAAGATATTATTCTTAGTGCAAACTTAGATTCAATTGCATTGAATTTAGGCGTAAAGAGTTCGATGATGACCAAGGCAGATCAGCAAGCCGGTAAAATGAAATCAACAGCTATTAAACAGGCAATGGATAAATTAAAATGACAAATATAATGTTAACTGCTGCCCAAGCTCGTGCAAAAGCACAAAATGATGTTGTAATTTTTAATGAAATTCGAGATATCGAAGATGCTATTTTGGCAGCAGTTAGCAGCGGCCTGTATGAAGCAACTGTAACAGGCACTACAATGACTGCTACAGCTTTGCCTGGCCGTACTACGGCTATTTTATACTTTAACACATGGCAGGGATCAATTGACGATCGTGCTAAATTTATTCAAATGGGACAAATCCTAAGTTATTTTACAAACCTAGGATATTCTATTGAACGCAGAACCAATTCGACCACTAGTGATACATTTAAGTGGATTGTTAGTTGGTAATATTACGATAGACTTTTCTTACACAATCATGTAACATACGAGTCTATGTTATTCAATCCTATATACCAATATCAAAAGTTAAAAAGAGTAGAATCCAATGGTTCTCGTTTATATGACACTCCATCTGGCAAAGTGGCCAGCGTCACTACCATTCTTGACAGTACCAAAGATAAAACACATTTGATTGAATGGCGTAAACGAGTAGGCGATGCTGAAGCCAATCGCATTAGCACTGAAAGTGCTGGTCTAGGCACATTAATGCATACGCATTTGGAATATTATGTGCTAGGACAAGAGCGCCCTAAAGGAAATAATCTTGTACAGGAAATGGCTCGTGCCATGGCCGATACTATGATCAATGAAGCATTTCCTAATGTCGACGAAGTATGGGGCATCGAAGCCAGTTTATACTACCCAGGACTATACGCTGGTACTAGTGATATGATTGGTGTATGGAAAGGTAAGCCTGCTATTATTGATCATAAGACTACTAAAAAGCCTAAGAAGAAAGAATGGATCGAAGACTACTTCCTGCAATGCTGTGCTTATGCACTAGCACACAATGAAGTACATGGCACTGACATTAGGACCTGTGCTATCAATATTATTGACAGAGATGCCAAGTTGCAGAGTTTTGTAATTGATGGCACAGAGTTTGACCACTACTGCTTAGAGTGGACCAAGAGAGTAGATCAGTATTATAAGTAAACACATGAGTCACGATTTCAGTATATGGTATAAAAACACTAGTGAAAAAATTCTTGCATGGAGAGAATTAAGACAGGAACTGTTTGATCAAAGCTTAGAAAAAGTTATTGATCATGTTAATGAATGGTGGACTTTTAGTCCCTGGGTGAAAAAAACAATTGACCCATATAAACCAGACACATGGCCGAATCCATGGGATATGATTAACCGCGGCGAATTTTGCCGCAGTGCTATCGCACTAGGTCAAGCATATACACTGTGGATGTGTAGTCCTAGCACAGAAGTTGAGCTATGGTTAGTCAACAATTTTAGCGAAAAAGATATTCATCTAGTAGTAGTTATTGAAAAGAAAACTGTGCTAAATTATACTCTAGGACAAATTTTAAGCATTGAACAATGCGACTTTGAAGTTCTAAATCAGTTTAGTCGAGCTGATATCGATCATATTAAAATATAATAGAATCTAAATTAGATCCTGTTAAATAGACTATCATTAAAGTACAACAAATAACAAAGGAATAATCAATGACAATATCTGGCAAATCTATAAATGTCTTAAAACGCAACGGCGCATTAGAACCACTGCAGATTGAAAAATGGCAAGCTCAGGTTGCAAAGATATGTAAAGGTATTGCTGATGTAAGTCAATCAATGATTGAAATCAAAAGCCAGCCTCATTTCTATGATGGCATTACCACTCGAGAGATCGATGGCGTAACTCTTCGTGCCGTAGTTGATTTGATCGATGTAGAAGCCAATCCAGAAATCGGTCATACAAATTATCAATTCGTTGCTGGCAAACAGCGTCTTAGCATGCTGCGTAAAGATGTTTATGGCAGCTATGAAGTCCCTCACATCTATGAAATTGTAAAGAAGAATGTTGCTGTCGGTCTATACACTCCTGAGCTATTAGAGTGGTACAGCGAAGATGACTGGAACAAGATGAATGCTATGTTGGATCATGAAAAGGACGAGCAATATAGCTATGCCGCTATTGAGCAGCTAATTGAAAAATATCTTGTTCGTAATCGTGCTACAAAGGAAATTTATGAAACTCCGCAAATTAGATATATGGTCGCGGCCGCTACTGTCTTTCATGCCGAAGAACCGAACTCAGCCAGAATGCGCTACATCAAAGACTACTATCAAGCTGCCAGCGATGGTTTATTCACTCTCGCTACTCCTGTTCTTGCTGGTCTTGGTACCCCAACCAAGCAATTTAGTTCATGTGTTCTTATACGTTCAGACGATGATCTCGATAGTAT
>Ga0129333_10000675_pt1 | contig 29196 bp, 36 predicted proteins | sample CPB6_08_DNA_FD_94474 | JGI IMG/M metagenome (GOLD analysis project Ga0129333, IMG submission 94474) | Freshwater to marine salinity gradient microbial communities from Chesapeake Bay, USA - CPBay_Sum_0.6_0.8_DNA | ecosystem: Environmental > Aquatic > Marine > Coastal | place: USA: Chesapeake... | reverse complement strand
TAATTTTAGCCTGTACCCAACCTTCTAGCTCTTGTCCTTCATGAATCATTTTAAATAATTTCATGCTATAATTTGCTAACTTGTATAGATCAGCACGAGCCATAGCAGCTTCGTGTTTATCTGGGCTTCTGTTCATCATGTCGTCTTGCATTATTTTCTCCAATACTAGGTATTTATCGTTTTTTAAAGCTCATTCCAGTTAAAAGATTAGCTCCTTTAACATCTAAAGCATTCTTAGTTGTTCCATCTTTGTTTTTAAAAGTTTTTGCTTTTTTATTAGCATAGGCCGGCCCAACAGTAACATTACCAGCAGAAGTTGATCCTCCAGTAGCGTTTTCTTGGATAACACCTAATAGTTCTCGCAATAACATATTATCCCTCAAAAGCATCTAACGCATCGTTCCAATGTTTAATGCGATCTTCCATTCCAATAGTACCGCCGTTAATCTTCTTACTTAACAATACAATATCACCTTTATCGCAAATTGGATTTAGTTGATTCTTATACCAGAACCAGCAGGCACTTAAGGTTGCGTACTCTGGTGTACGTAACAAGTCTGGTTCCTTAACTAAAGTATCGTCTCCAAATAGATCCTTACTACATTGGGCATAGTTACTCTTGCCGGTTAACTGTAGAATACCTCGTCCACGATATTTCCAACCTTCGCCGCTAGCTTCTGGTCCGTTACCCATACGTCCGCTATAAATTTTATTAGCAATTTTTTCAGGTTTACGTTCGTACGCTTTAGCTGTGGCATCGTCTGGGAAATACTTACCAAATAATCCACGCAAACCTTTAGCACCGTAATTTAGATTTTCTTGTAGTGCTGTAAAATCTGCTGATTCGTGTTGGCATTGTGCTACAAAGCCAGCTACTCTAGCAGGTGTAGTAATTAAAAATTTAGGTAGATAAGTGTTAAAAGCCTTATACCAAAGTTCTAATTCTTTGTTTTTATGGACTACTTTTTTAAGTTTGTCTAATGTAAAATCAAATTCAAATGCGCTCATTTATTTCTCCCTTGTCTCATATTTATTTGCCAGTGTGCCAATTGCTTTTTGCGGGGGCTGGCACTGTCACTACTACGTATTTTTTTAAGAGTAGATATACTGGCTTTCTTAGGGATTCCGTGTCTGGCTGAATCACCTTTATCCTGTGGATTGCGTCCATCAGCAAAGTTTTCCCCTACATTAAATGTTGGGTCCGTTTTTTGACCCTTAATTTTTTTGTGTGATGCTGGATCTATATCAGTGGTTTTTAAACCTAGCTTCATTAAATCTTGTATATATTCATGTTCTTCGTCTTCACTGCCAAAAGAAAGAATAGTACTAGGGGGACCTTGACCAAAATCGTGTTTACCCAGCCCTTTAAGATTACTGATATGCTGTCCTAATTTATACCAATCGTATACATCGCTTACGTCTACTCTTACAGTACCTTTTGGCATAGTGGGTTTAGTTTCAGGACCTGGAGGCGGATCGTTAGGATGGTAATCTTCTTCTTTAGTTTTATTTTCACTAACTGGTTTGCCGGACATTGTTTTTAAATAATTCTGAAATAATCCGTGACGTTTTTGTAAACCACGTAATCCTGGATTAATATATCCTGTAACTGTTCTTGTATCAGTAAAGTTGCTTACGTTTGGTTTAACGCGATTTTTCCAAAACCATATACTGGCTTTAGCAGCGATTTCTGGTTTTTCTAATAGCTCTGGTTTATTATCTAAAGGAAGACCTAATGCTTGACCTGCTTGTGTATAATTCCAACGACCGGTAAGTTGTATAAACCCTCTACCTTTATAACGGTCTCCGTCACCAGGTAATGTGTTTCCTAACTCTTTGGCTTTATCAGGGTTGAACTGTTTGTCATATCTTTTTAAAAAATCTTGACTAGAGCCAAATTCTACTAGAGTCGAATAGTTTGCCGATTCATGAGCACATTGAGCTAGAAACTGTGCTAATTCTTTTCCTTTAATTCCTGCTTGAAGTGCTATGTTTCTCAATGTTTGTTCTAAAGGATTGCTTGTAATGGGAGCAGGCTGAGCTGCTTGTCCTGCTAATTTTTTCGCTTCTGGTGGTTTAGCAGTAGGTGGTTTAGCAGTAGGTTGTTTTTTTGCCTGTGCCTGTTTTATTACGTCGCCAATAGGATCGCCTTTAACATTCCCATATGAATCTAATTTTTCTTTTATCCAAGATTCTACTACTACTAAACTGCCTTCTGGTTTAACAAAGTACGCATCAAAATCTACAGTAGGATATTCTTGTTTTAAACTTTTGAAAACTTTTAAATTGCTCATAGAGTCATCTATTAAATTCACTCTATTATACTTTCCTGTGTTAAGATACTTTCTAACCCAAATAGCCTTTTTATAAGCAGGGGGCTCGTCTCCTGGTAAATTTCCTGCTCGATGAACATGGACTTTGCTCATATCGATACCATATTTTTCAAAAGTATCTAAGAACTTTTCTTTGTCATCAAAATCAGCACGAGCAGTAAGCATAATAACTTTAGTATTAGCTGCTCTATCTAAAATACGTTTTAATGTATTAATCATGGGTTTAATAGGTTCACTTTCTTTAGCGAACTTTTCGGCACTTCTAAATTCTCCAAAATCAAATTCTTCACCAGGTTGTAATTTATAATTATTGAATTCTTGATTGGTAAGAGTTCGAACTACTTTATTATCTTTTATAACTTTAATTTGTGCTGTAGTATGAAATAATGTATCATCTATATCAAAAATAGTTAACCCCATACCTGATTGATTAACTAACCTTTCAGCAACAGGTCTTGTAGATTGAGCTACTGGCGCCGGCGTAGCAGCAGGAGCAGCTTGTGCTACCTGTGGTTGCGGAGTTCCTTTCATCTTTGCCATAGCAACATCTACTTCTTGTTTTATAGTATTTGAGATGTTGGTAACAAGAGCATTTAGTCTCTGTTTTGTTCCATTAGGATCTGCTGCTAAATCTTGTTCAAGTGTTACCGCTTCGCCTTTAGGACCGGAATAGGCATCTTTATACAAATCTCTAGCAAAGGCATATGCTGTAGCTGGAATGGCAGTAACAAATGATCCAAAAGAACTTGCTACATCTAATCCAGCACCTACTATATCACCTTTACTAATATTTTGTCCGCTATTCCAAATTCCTTTTAGTTTGTCGTAGGCACCTTTTAGCGCCACAACTGTTCCTACTACAGGTATACTTCTAGCAACTATAGTTGCTATTTTTCCTGATAATTGTTGTTTAACTATGTTGGCAAGAGCAGGTGCTGCTAATTTAGGCACACGCTGTACAGCTACATTTTCGCTTATTATTTCATTAACTTTCATCGTCGTCGGTAGGTTTTTCGCCAGTTAGATAAGGAAGACTGAACCATAGTTTAAACCAATCTGGAGTACCTGGTTGAATTCCTTTCTTTTTCATTATCTCGCCTTTTTCGTTTCCGGTTATACTGATATTACTGCCTTCCCAAGCTTTCATACCTTTGAACTCTTTTATGCCAGCGAGTTTCTTAATTTGACTTATTTCATCCATTTTTTAAACTTGCTCTTAACATCCACCCATGCTTGCGATGAGCATCTATACGTCCTGCTATAAAATCGCTATATCCATATTCGTTATATTTTTCGGACTCTACGAATACAAGTTTTAATAATTTTATCATTTTACCATTGTCTTCTAGTAGTTCCTGTAACATTGCTTCTGACGGTAACATGTTTTCTTCATCTTCGATTTGTGTAAGCATAGTAAATCTACTAAAACTAGCAGGAACATATGTACCAAGACTACGTATTTTTTCAGCGAAATCATCTATACTACCATACACTTCTTCGTATATACCACCAAATAGGTCGTGTAGTTCTTTAAAATGTATACCTTCTACGTTCCAATGAAAGTTGTGCGCTTTTAGATAAAAACTAAAAGTACTGGCAAATGCTACTTTACTGGCTCTGTATAAATCGTCCATCTTTATTTCCTAAATTAACTTAAATGCTTTAAGATTTTTTCTTGGAGTGCCTTTATTTACATCAGGTGTAGTATTCTGTTTTGTAATAATTCCTACTCCAGCAGCATCTTCTTTTTTACTACACAAACATTTTTCTTCTGATCTTTGACAATAAGGACACTTAGTTTTAACAGGAATGTATGTACCGTCCTGCTTTTCTGTAACTGGTTTTTTCTTTGAAACTTTTTTTGGTACGTTTTGATATGGAAGCAAATAGTCTGCTACTAAATCAAAGAATGGTCTGCCAGCTACATCTGTCTCAGCATCGACTCCAGCAGCTTGACTAAACGCATTCCTGTCTCCCTTTACTACAGCATCTCTGAGAGCAGTAGCACTACTAAGTCTTGGTGTGGGTTGTTGTTGAATCTTATTAAATTTATAAAACCCGTGTGCACTTTCTTTTCCGTTATATTGTGTCAAAGTTTTAGTGACCCAGTCTTCATCAGTATATACATTTAAAGTAACATCGCCATATTTGGCAAATATCTTACTAGCCATAGTAAGCCAGCTTTGTTCAGCAATGATATGTCCTTCTAATTCAGGATAAACTGTTTTCATTGCTTCTACTTTAATCTTAAATGGCAATGGATCTTTAGGACCTTCTGTACTTTTGTTTGTTCCTACAAACCAAGCGTCATTCTGTGCTGCCATTTCCCAGGCGGCACGATGACCTTGATGTGGAGGATTAAATCTTCCAAAGATTATACCTACAGAGTTAACACCTTTAGCTTCAAAAATTTCTCTTAAGAACATAATTAATCCAAGTCGTAATGACCTTCTTTTATATTTTCTAATTCAAGTTGATGAATCTCTGCGCATATTTCTTCAAAAATATCTTTATCTAAAGTTTCATTTAGTCCTTGAACAGGAAATTCTTTAAGATACATTTTATACGCCAATTCTACTAACTTACCAAATGCTTTGGGATTTATATCAATATCTTTATCATAACATTCTTTAAAATCGCACATAGTGGGATAGTAATGTTTTCTATAAAACTCAGGTTGATTATTCATATAAAAAATAAGATCATCTTTAAGATCGAAATTATCTTCTTTAAATTTTTCTGGATTAAAAAGTTCGTCTATTCTCATAATTTTACCATGCCCTACATGACCAATAACGTGCCTTCCAGCGCGGTCCTGGATTTTGACAGTTATGTCTCGCTCTGAAAGATTTTCTACGTTTAGGATTTGACTTTTTAATAGTCATTTTTTTATCACCAAAGTTTACCTTAACTACCTTACCATTAGGTTTTTTAACATAAACTTTAGATTTTTTAACATCACCAGACATGGGTTTGCCTAAAGGCACACTACGTCCTTGATATTCTGCTTCAGTTAATTCGTCATAGAATGTACAACCATGTTCTTCTAATAATTTAAGAGTATCTTTGTCAGCTTCGATAAGAACTGATTCACTCCACTCTGCTATGACCCAAGTTTCGATGCCTTCGTCTTCTGCTAATTCAATATGAAAATAATCATTAGATTGTAAGGGGCCGTCGTTTTCAACTTCCTCGATATGTTCTAAAAGACTTTTACTTTCGTTCACTTTCGGTAATCCAAGTTGATCTGCTGCTTGATCATACTCAGTACTTGTTCCGCTCGCACCTTTAGGAGTAATTAATGCTTGGTTAAATCTTTGTTTTATATCTGCTATATAATTTTTAAGAGCATTTGGATCTTGAGCATATTGTCCTGCTTGTGCTAGAGTATCTGCTGCTGCTTTTTCTAATTTTGGATTGCCCTTAACGTTTTTCTCATAGTAAGGAGATCCAGGCGTAAAATCTTGAAGCACTTTTTGTAATTGGGGAGCTAATCCAGCCATTTGATCAATTACTTTATTACCCATCGATGGTAACATCTTAGTAAACATATCTTGATCGGGTTGCTGTGCTGTAACAGCAGATTTAGCTACAGCATTAGGTCCTACTCCTGGAGGTGGACCTTCTTTTATATCTGATTCCTGCCAAGGCTGATTTTGATCTAATGGTTCAGACTTTGTTTTTTGTTGAAAAGGCTCATCTAACTGCTGTTTTGTATATCCTTTAGAGATTAATTGTTTTTCGGCAGTGGCTAAGTCTGCCCTCATCTTGTCAATCATAGCTTTTGATTGAGGGTCGACATTACCATATGTTTGGCGATCTCCAGGCTGTGTACTAGTTAAAAAGTCATAGCTTCGTAATGTTCCACGTATCTGATTATACTTTTGATACAAAGGATCGACAGGAGACTGTGCTGTAGGAGCAGTACCTGTGGGTACTGCTTGAGTTTCTGCTTCGTTTAGTATGTCTATATACTTTCGTAGCAAACTTGATTGCGAAGTCATAAAAAAGCCCCTTTTACGTATTTATCGTATTGGGGATCTTAATCTACAGCTTTTAAGCTCTTATTACATTCTCTACTTTAGTAATTGTGCGTCCTAAAAACATCTTAACCATAGTAAGACTTTTGTCATCTTTAACATAAAAATAACCTCCGCCTGGGCTATAATCTTTGCTAAGATCCTTTGCTGCACGCTTGGGTAAACGTACTTTAGGGTTATCTTTACACCAATTTACGAAACTTATATAATTCTGATTAGTGGCTCCTACAGTAACTCTATAATCAAATTCTAATTTTTTAACTAAAATTGTTTGGTTTGTTAGTTTATTTTCTGAATTGGGATCAGGAATACTTACATATTTTACTCGACTAACACTGTTTTTAACCAACGACTCGACACTTTTTATATCGTCGAGATACAATGATATGTAAGGTGTTTCTACACGTATCTGCCAATTTTCCAATGTTAATAATACACTATACAGTTTTTTGGCAAAAAGTTTCTCAGCGTTAGACGCTTTTCTTGAATAGAAATCGCCGTGCTCTAATAGTAAATTAATTTTTTCTAAATTTCCTCCTCTGAACCATCCTGCTAGTCCAGAGGATATTACTACTTTATATTTAAATTTACCTTGAAATAGCTTGTCGGTATATACAATTTTAAGTGATTTCAAGAACTTCATCTTGTATTACCTTATTTTTAAGTTTAGGTTTGATAGCAATTTTATCGTCCTCTAATACAACACTAACTATACCGCCATGACGTAACTCTCCAAATAACATCATTTTAGCTAGAGGACGCTTAATTTCTTTATCAATAACACGTTGTAATGGTCTTGCCCCCATCTTTTTATCAAATCCTTTAGATACTAACCAGTCTGTAGCTTCGGCATTAATTTTTAATTTAACACCTTTTTCTTTGACTTGATCCCTAACTTCTGACATAAATTTGCCAACAATCTTAATCATAGTATCTTTAGATAACTTATTAAAAGTTACTATACCATCTAAACGATTACGGAATTCTGGAGCGAAGAATTTCTTAAGCTCTTTATCTTCGTATTCTTTTTCTGTACTTCCGAACCCAATGGCTGACTTTTCGGCTTCTTGAGCGCCGGCGTTTGTTGTAAGAATAAGAATAATGTTACGACAATCTGCTTTTTTACCATTACTACCTGTAACAAAACCGTTATCCATAATTTGTAGCAAAATAGTACTGACATCGGGATGACTCTTTTCAATTTCATCTAGCAGCAGAACACAGTTTGGATTTTCCTGAATCTGTGTAATTAGCAAGCCGGCGTTTTCTTCAAACCCAACATATCCCGGAGGACTACCAATTAGTTTGCTAACACTATGCTTTTCTTGATATTCACTCATATCAAAACGAATTAGTTTTACACCTAGATGTTTAGATAACGCTTTGGCTGTTTCAGTTTTACCTGTACCAGTAGGACCCATGAAAACAAAACTGCCGACAGGTTTATTATCAGGTTTTAATCCTGCTCTACTTACTAAAATTTTATCTACAATATCTTGAACAGCAGTGTCTTGCCCATATACATCAGATTTAATCTTATCTTCCAATGTTGCTAAGTTTGTAGCTTCTTGTTCAGCTATAGTTTCGGCAGGCATATTAATCATTTTACTTAATTCAAATTCTATTTCACTAGTAGTAATTGTTCTATTTGTAGAAGCTTTTAAATTAAATCTCGAACATGCGCAATCTATAAGATCAATAGCCTTATCTGGTAATTTTTTATCAGCTTGGTATTTTACACTAAGTTTAATTGCTGCTTGAATAGCATCGTCTTTAATTTTTACATTATGATACTGCTCATAATATTTTTTAATACCTTTTAATATTTGTACAGTCATTTCTGAAGAAGGCTCGTCAATAGAAATACGCTGGAATCTTCTCATCAACGCTCTATCTTTTTCAAAGTATTTTCTGTATTCTTCCCATGTTGTACTTGCGATTACTTTAATATTACCTTTACTTAGAGCAGGTTTCATCATATTACTAAGATCGTTACTACTATTACTGGCACTACCTGCTCCACTAATCATGTGTGCTTCGTCGATGAAAAGAATTGTTTTTCCTTTCTTTTCTAAACCTTTGAGCACAGCTTTGAATCGTTCTTCAAAGTCTCCTCTATATTTACTACCAGCTAACATAGCACTTATGTCTAAACTGTAGACTGTATAGTCTTTAAGGAAATCTGGTACTGCGCCTTTTACAATATTAAATGCTAGACCTTCTGCTATGGCAGTTTTTCCTACTCCAGGATCACCTACAAGTATTACATTACTTTTAGATCTACGACCTAGTGATAATGCTACATTTTCTAATTCTTCTATTCTACCGATCACTGGGTCGATTTTGTTTTTCTTTACAGCATCATTTAAATTTGTAGCAAATGCTTTTAGCGCACGTTCACCTTGATGGTCCATTGGATTTTGTTCTTCTTCTATTTCTGTAATTTCGTTACTAATGTAGTCATTGAATTTATCTTTATCAATGCCTGCTTGTTGAATATAATAAAAAGCATAGCTGCGTTTCTCAGCCATCATGCTTAAAAATACATCTGTAGCTTCGATTTTTTGACGACCATTGAATAAAACCTGTGTAAAGGCTCTATTTAAAACTCTTTCTACACTTTGAGTTTTTCTAGGTTTTACGTTATCTTGATCTGTGGTTATTTCTTTTTGCTTATGTTTTAAAAAGTGTTCTAAATTCTTTTTTAAGTATTCTGAATCAGCACCAAAACTGTTTAAGCAATTTACAAATGAATCTTCACAAAGCATCGAGAACAGCAAGTGTTCAATAGTAAGATATTCGTGTTTTAATTTTTGAGCTACTTCGATTGATTTTTCAAAAATTAATTGTAATTCGCTACTTGGTTCTACCATTTTTATATTTCCTTTGTTTCTTAAGTGCTAAGTTTAATTTAGTTTTACTAATTTTACTGGTAAAACATGTACCGTTCAAATGATCTAATTCATGTAGAAAACATCGTGCGTCGATGCCATCGAATCTTATTATACATTGATTTCCGTCTCTGTCAAAGAATTCGGTAACAACATGACTAGGTCTTTTTAATTTAAAAAATAATCCTGGAAAACTTAAACATCCTTCTTCACCTAATTCTTCTTCTGGATCTGTAACTATAATTTTGGGATTAAAAAGAGCAAAGGGAGTATGTACACCCTCCAATGAAGATGTTTTCATTACAAATACTCTAGCTTCTATACCAACTTGATTAGCAGCTAATCCAATACCGTTTTCTTGATCCATTAGTATAATCATTTGTTCTTCTAATTCTTTTGGATCTATTAGTGGATTTTTAAAATCAAATTCTGGTAGTGTTTTGTCTAATATTGGATCAGGATGAGTGATTAATTTCAGCATATATTGTTTCTAATTTTTTTATAATATCTTTATTTGTAATAGCAGGAACTAATATATTGATGATTACGAAGATCGAACCTACTCGTCCTGTATTGATATTTTTAAAACCTCTGCCAGCACTAGCATATTCTGCTCCATGCTGTACACCAGGTTTTAAGGAGATAGGCATAATTGTTCCGTCTAATAGTTTAACTTCTTTAGTACAACCAGTCATTGCTTCTAATAAGTTAATCTCTAGAATTTTTACTAAGTCATCGCCTCTTCGGGTCCATTCTGGACTTGTTTCTACCATCACAGTCACATTAAGGTCTCCCGGTGGTAGTTTAGGATTAGATTCATCACCAAACCCGCCGTATCTAATTACTTGACCTGATTGTATACCTGCCGGAACATCGATAACAACTGTTCTAGATTTTCCAGTAGGAGTAGGATAACGTGCTTCTATTTGTGTACCTGTATAGCTTTGCTTAAAAGAAATAGTAACTCTTATGCTTAAATCTCTATTTTTTCTTTTAAGAGGTTGAGCGAATCCTGGACCAAAATGAAAACCAAACATGTCTCCAAAGTTTGGAAATCCATGATTGCCCATATTACCAAAAGGATTAGCGAATCCGTTTCGCTCGGCATCATATTGTGATCTTTTATTAGGATCACTTAGTGTATCATATGCTTGGGAAATTTCTTGGAATTTTTTATTATCGCCGCCGCGGTCAGGATGATGTGTCATAGCCAATTTTTTATAGGCTTTTTTAATATCATCCTGACTAGCAGTTTCTTCAACTCCAAGTATATCATAGTATGTCATACTATTAATTATACAAGGAATTTATTTAAAGTCAATCTAATGGCGGAAAATCTTCGTCCAGTGGAGGTCTGCTAGGCATTGGTTTATCCATTGCTGGCATACCAGGTGTAGCTACTGGAGTCGGAGCTGCCATTGCTGCTCCTGCCACTACTCCTGTCACTGCGCCTAATGCTCCTGAACCAAAAGGAGTGATTGGACTAGGTGATCTAGAAGGACTTGGTGTAGGTGCTGGGCTGACTGGCGGAGGCTTATTAGCCGAATCTAATGCTTTAGCTCTTAGTTCTTTATCATCCCCTGCCAACATAATTCCGCTTAATGTACCTGTTAAGAAAGTGGCGATCGGAATAATTAGTTCAAAAAACTTTTGATCCATCGGACTAATAGCATTCATTGGTTGTGTTACAAAAATTAATGAGTACAGCACAACAAATACAATACCAACTAATGTTAAAGCTAAACAAATTCCGATAAAGAATTTTAATCTAGCCATTAGTTCTTGCTCTGTGTAAATTGACATCTCTCTGCCTTTATCGTCTACGTATTTTTCCATTATTTGCATCCTTTATCAACTGGTTTGGATTCTGTGATCTGAGTAGGAGGATTTTCAGCACCTTTAAAAATATGTTCAGGACACGTACCGGTCACTTCACAATAAGGTTTCTGGCACTGCTTTTCTCCCCAATTTTCGGGATCTTGACAGGGGTAACGGAAACGGTCCCCTCCAAAAAAAGCTAAGATTAGTGGTAAAAATAATAGCAACCCTAGCCATTTAAACATTTGTTTATCGTGATTCATAACGCTCCTTCACTACAATTAATGTGCTATTATTTATACTATTTGGTTATTTCAATTGATCTGCTATACTTTTTTGCTCTTTGTACCATTCTTGCCAAGCTTCATATTTGATTTTAAGCTCATAGTATTTTGCTGAATTGGCATTGGTTGTCTGAATAATGTCACTTAATTCAATTTTTTTATCTGTGGGTAACTTGTTAAGATCTTCTGCTGGAGTCATTAGACTAGGTGGAGCATCTGGAAATTTCATTACCACAGGTACAGGAGTAGTAGAGCAGCCTGCTAGAAACAAACAGTAGACTAAAATAAGCATTCTCATTTTCCTTCTCCTGCTGGTTGTAACTGTTCAGGATTAGTAACAGATTTATTAAACATTTCTATAGCATCTGGACTTACATCGCAATTAGCATTTATAAGTTTTTCTTTTTCAATGATTTCAGTTTTTATTACTTCTTTTACTACTTCGACAGTTTTTATTTTTGTAACAACTTTTGTTTCGATTACTTTTACAACTTCGGCTTGACGCCCTTCTAGTTCTTTAACTTTAGCCTGTACTTGTTCTACACGCTCTCGCCACATACGTTCTACGCCGTATCCTCCAGCATAAAATGCGCCTACTCCATAAAGTATTACTCCAACTAGTTCTATAGGTAGTTTATAACTTTTTATGAAAGGAATCCATGCGATAAGTTTACTTAAAATATAGAAAGTTATACCAGTAGCTAGAATAGCATAGGTAGCTAATTCTATATAACTGTCAGGAATCATACTGTAAGCAAATTGTAGATACCACATTATACTTTCTCCAATTCTAAAGCATAGTTTTCATTTTCAAAAATAAATGATGTACCTATTTTTGTAATATTATAATTGCCAATATATTTGGTAAAATATAAAATTTCTGCCATATCTTTATGTTCTATCATAATTTTTCCTTGAGCAGAATTGTAAATTGATTCTTTAACACCAAAATCTTTAATACGCATTCTTAAAGGTTCGGCGTATTTCTTTTGGAATATCAAATCATTATTATCGATATGAAGACTTTCTAAATAACTTCTGCCAAAGAAATTGCTGAAATTGTTTAATCTGTTTTCTTTAATAGATAATTCGTAGTCGTCTTTATTTGTTGGAATAGTTTCTCTTAGACTTTGTTCATTTACATCTATACTATTAAAGCTTTTGTAGTATCTAAATTTAAAATTATCAATTTCGCATAGTTTTCCTACACCATCTAATAATTCCATAATTTGTTCTGGAACACGTTTAGATCTTTCTATTTCTACAAAGACTTTATATTTTCCGTCGTTTAGTTCTCCAGGTGTAGCGTCAGCATCTAATACAAACTCATATCCTCTTTCACAAAAGTTTACAAGATCGTCTGCTGGTTCTTTTTGCTCTACTGTAAAACTTACAACAACAACGTCTTTGTCGGAACCCATTTTACTAGCATAACTGTCTACTTCAAAAATATTATCAACTAGCATACGTAAATCGCCTGCTAGTAATTCTTCATTAAGCTGCTGGGACACTGGGAGCTCCTCCTACTGGTGCTGCCGGCGCAGGTGCTCCTGGAGCCATGCCTGCTGCTGCCATAGTATCTGCTGTTTGTGCGGGAGCAGCATCTACTTTTTCTGTTCTACCTATTCCTAAATCTTCTCTCATTCTTTTCATATAGCCATTGAAAGTATCTTCTACTAATTTTTTTGGCATCACAATTTCTACTAACCATACAGGTACTCTGTCTAGCTTACCTTTTCTAGTGCCTGGTCTAAAGTCGTCCGGGCCCTCTACTTTTCTTGGTTGTATTAGATGTGTTCTTTCGTACTTAATTTTACAGCCGTAATCTAATAATCGTTTAGCAGCCATAGGATCAGGCATCTGTTCACGCGGCCACATAAAACTAGCTTTGATCCAGTGCCTATCGACTACGGGTCCTTCTGCTAGTTCCCCGCTACGCCAGTTCTTATAAACATACATGTCCATTTCGTCTAGTACACGCTCAAAGTCTTTTAGAGCGCCTAAACTACTATTATTGCTGTAGATAGATTCTACGTTTTGAATGATTTCTACTATATCTCTCATTTTAGGTTCCAGAAAGTTCTATACTTATTTATCGGGTTTGAATTCATATAGTATTAGTTTAAATTTTATTTGCTCTAGTAAATAACATTGTAGGACCTCTGTAGTAACTGGGCGGTCGCTACAAGTCCTGCTTTACTTAAAGTGGGAGAACTTAATGAGTAAAAGAGTGAAAAAACGCTTTACTTCAGACGTAAATGTAATTGATTTTCAACCGTATCTTCCGAATAGGAAGCAGCGTCTTATACTACATCCTAGAAACAAGCACCAAGAATTGTACTTGAACAAGCTAAGTGACGATACTAAAAACATAGTTTTTGCTATCGGCCCAGCAGGTACGGGTAAAACTTTATTAGCTGTACAAATGGGTATAAGACAATATCAGGAAGGCAAGGTTGATAAGATTATTATTACTAGACCCGCCGTTTCAGTAGATGAGGATCTAGGATTTTTGCCAGGCGATTTGAATGAAAAAATGGCTCCTTGGACTCGTCCTATATTTGATGTATTAGGAGAATATTATAGCCAAAAAGATATAGAAAACATGCTCTATGAGAAAGTTATAGAGATTAGCCCACTGGCTTATATGCGTGGCCGAACTTTTAAAAACGCATACGTTATTGCTGATGAAATGCAAAACGCTACACAGAATCAAATGAAAATGCTTTTGACTAGATTAGGTGAAGGGAGTAAAATGGTGGTCACCGGTGATCTGGCTCAAGCAGATAGACTTAAAGATAACGGTCTAATTAACTTTATAGAAAGGATTGAACAACACAAAAAATTAGAACATATAGATGTTGTAAGGTTTGATAGTAAAGATATCGAACGTCACGAAGCTGTAAAGGAAGTATTAGAGATATACGGAGATTAAACTATAGGGGAGGTTACTCCCCTATTTGTTCTACTGGTACTCCCGACCGTAGTAAGAAATCAACTCCTGCGCGATCGCGGTAGTCTTGAGAATAAAACACATGACTAATGCCAGACTGATAAATGAGTTTGGCGCATTCAATACAAGGGCTGTGTGTGATAAAAATATCAGCACCGGCGCCACTGTTATGACTACGAGCCAATTTACTAATTGCGTTGCTTTCAGCATGAAGTACCTCCGGTTTAGTTTTTAAATTATAAAGTTTGCCTTGGTCGTCCTTGTATTGCCATTCATTTGCATCAACGGTCCATTCGTTAGCATACACACGATGTTCACAGTCATTATTCCATCCAGCTGGCATTCCATTGTATCCATAACTAATAACTGTATCATCTTTAACAATTACTGCTCCTACTTGTAAACGTTTAGCATAACTCAACTGGGATAATCGTTTAGCCCAATCCATATACAAGTTGATAAATTTTTGTTTCACGGTACAGGATTTCCTTCGTTATCTACTTCCAACCAAGTATAATCTCCTAACCATTTTACTCTAGCCATATATTGATATTTGTCAGGAGCTCCAGTAGTCCAATCATTTGGACCCATCGGAATTAACCTAGTTTTATTATCTTTTGTATCAAATACTAACCAATAAATTTGATTATGGTAAACTTGAAATTGATACTCAGCCGCATGTACAGCATCAGTAATTTCAATTCTTCTTTTAATTTGATCTGCTTGTTTTTGCATTACTCTAACAACTTCCATAATGCGTTCGTATTCTTGTTGAGCATGTAATCTAGCTACATTAAGCATTATATCTTTTTGCTTAGTAACTGGAACTAAGTCGAACTTAGGTGCTCCTACTTCCATAGGATAAGTTAAACTATTACGTCTTTCCGGATCCTTTGGATCTAATTCCATTATAGTTTAGATAAACCTATAAGAGTTGCGGATAAATTAATTTCAGGATCCATGATTAACGTATGATCTACTAATCCTTTCTTTATGATAAGAATAGCTTTTTCTTGTGTATCTTCGTCACCAAAAATTTCAACATTATTATACAGCCATTGAAAGACCTCTGCTACTTCTTCAGGGCGTATCGAACTACAAATTAATTTACGAGCTTCGGTAATTTTTCTAGCTTTAAATAACCTCACCATTTCAATTTTCCAATCTGGTGCGCCACTATCTGCTTGATCTGGAGTGTGAAGAACACCATCTCTACTGTTTGCTTGAACTGTGTTAATACATTTACGTAAATCTGGATAAGTGGCCTTTACGAACGTATCAAGCGTGTCCAAGTCGAAATCAACATTTTCATTAACAAGAATAGTAGCAACACGAGCGGTAAACTCAGTAAGATCCGTTCTGTCAACGTGAAATCCTTGACATCGTGAATGTATAGCAGGGATAATGCGATTAGGGTAGTTACAGGTGAGGATGAAACGAGCAGTTTCATGATACTCCTCCATGACCCCACGTAACGCTGCCTGAGCGTTTGGGCTAAGATAATCAGCTTCATCTAATAATACCACCTTAAAATTTCCAAAAGGAATCATTTGGATAAAATTTACAATTTTATCTCTTACGTCTTCAACACTGTTTGTTCGACTAGCATTGATTTCTAAAACATCTAAATCATTAACTTCTAACTCATTTAGCAATATTTTTGACAAAGTAGTTTTACCAATGCCTGCATTTCCACTAAAAAGTAAATGAGGAATACTACCGTCTTTAATCCAGCTTTCTATTTGAGCTTTTTGTTTTTGATCACGAAATACATAACCATCTAATGTTTTAGGTCGATATTTTTCAACCCATAATTCTTTCATATTATTTTTCCTATTGTTTTATATAGTAAATCTGCTAGTTCCTGATCATAATTTTGTGCTAGTTTGATTTTATTGTATATGACTTCGAGGTCCTGTGATATAGAATTTACATTATCGATACCTCGATTTCGTAATTCATGAAGCAATTCGTCGTCAGTGAACATCTCTAAATTTATATCAAATTCAATTTCTTTATGCCATTTCCTAGAAATCATACTATTGTACTTTCGTAAGCATATGTAATCTGTCAGCACAATTTCTTATGTCTTCACTAAGTTGTCCTTTACCTATTTTGTTTTCAATCAAAGCGGCAATACGATGTAACTCTATAATCGCATCTGAATAATCGGGATCAGTCATATAAACTCCTTGTAGAAATTATAAAGAAAATAATAGGGTCGGTCAAGACCCTTTGATTAGATGTAAGGTTTAAGATTGGGCGGAGCCCACCCTTCTGGTTTAAGAACTTTACCGTCTTCGCGTTTACGAACTTTACCAGTATCTGGATCAATTTTAGCCATATTAGTACGCATTACTTCGTTCCACGCACCTTCACCGTCTGCTCCCATACTATGAATCGCACCAATAGTTACAACAAGAATATCGATTAATGCGTCTAAACATTCGACATTGTCGTTATTTTTTATACCTTGTTGTAGTTCTTTAAACTCTTCGTCTATTAGAGCACAGTACATATCGAACTGTGTACCGTTAAAATCTTTGACTGATTGATCGCAGGCAGTCATGAATTTTTCTTGATCTTTAAATGGATTGGTCATGTAATTTTTGATAAAATAAGTTAAGTTCTGGAAAAGTTTGTAAAAAATTTGTATTTCTTTTTGTGTCTAATGCTGATACTGCTGGTATAAATTTTTCATATACTTTAGCATAATCATAATCCTTTGTCAATAGTTCCAGACAGTTTTGTATATTCATATACCAATCTTTATACATTTTTGGGTATGCTACTAATTTTCCAACATTTATTAAAGAAGTTTCGGTTTGTTTTTTTAATTCGGTATCAAATCCTAAATTTAAGAAATTCCAAATATCTGGACTTACTACATAATTCAAACAAGGATAAGCATACTCTAATATTCCATTTTCTTTGTACCAAAGGAATAATTTATCTAATGTTAAAATATTAAAAATAGTAAGACTAGTTTCTATACTGGTTTCTATACCTGCTGCTTGAAATCTTTTAAAATTATCTAACCATTTGTCCTCTTTATAACCATATCTAAAATATTCTCCACGCTCTCCGAAATGATCATGACTCATCACTATTTGACATTTACCCTGCCATTTAGATAGATACTCATCGACAATGTCTATATTTTTATATGTTTTTATACTACCGTTAGTGTGTATCCATAGTCTTATATTTTTATGACAAGGATTTTTTATTAATTCGTCAAGTAAAATAAAAGTTTCTGTTTGAAGAAAAGGTTCTCCGCCGTTTAAGTGGATTTCCTCTAATTGATCTGCGTTGGCTAAAATGAAATCCAGTTTTCTAGAGTTGTCTAATTTATCTGGATTTTGATAATTTTCAGGATCGTTTCTAGAATCGTGTGATAACCATATTTTAAAAACATCTTGATGAGTTGTTGCTATAGTGCTACTTAACCAAGGAACACAATGAATACAGGAAAAATTACATTTATTAGTCCATATAAGATCTATAAATTTTAGATTCTGTTTTGTTAAAGTACCATCTTCCAAAGTATGATTTATAGAATCGTCTATAACGTTTTTTCCTTGTTCGTTACTTAAGGATCTAGCATGACCTACACTGGTTCCTCCGCGTTCTTTGTCCCAACAAGTGTAGCATCCTTCGGGTTTAATACCTTTTAAGAATTGTGTTCTAAGTTTTTTAGCTAATGGATTGTTGTAAATTTCTTTTATAGTTTGTTGTTTTATGTTACCTAATACATCTGTACTAGCACAACAAAACTTTATGTCACCATTTGATCCAGTCCAAACGGTGTTCCAAGGAGCGCAACAAAATGAATCTCCGTATTTTTTTTCAACTTCGGACTTCATACTGCTGGGACGTAAACCCCTTCTGGTTTGTAATCAGATACAATAAGAATATCTTTGTTATCTATTCTTCTTATTAAGATTTCATCACCATTGTCTTCTACTTTAACACCTCTAGTCCATCGACCATGTGCTACACAGACCCAATCTCCTTGTTTTACATCTTTTTGTTCCGGACCAACAGCCCACACTTTTCCCCATCGTGCTTTGATGCCTTCGCTTTTTCCGTTTAAACTTTGTATAATTAAACCGGTGGCTGTTTTTTCCTCCCCAAATTCCATATCTGTAACTAGTACATTATCTCTAATGGGAATTATAGATCCTTTTATAACGTTCATTTTATCTCCTAACTATTTTTTTTAGATACTACCTCTGAACCATCTGTATGATATTCAGTCATGATATCTTCTCTTTTCTTAACTATTTTACCGCCTGGACCAATTTCGTCTCCACGAGCATTTACTCTAGCGTTACCGACTGCTAAAGTCATTTCATTTCTGATTCTTAGTTGATCGAGATCGATTTCTTTACCCTGCATAGTTCTATATACACGTCGTGGTGATTCTTTACTAGCCATAATAATTCTCCTTTTATTAGCTACTTATCTCATAAATTCTTTGAAATCTAATTTATATTTGATACTATCTATTTTATGAACTTCCAAAAGATACAGTACATAGCTGGCAACACTGCTTCCCCGTCCTACACCCCATACTATATTATTTTGACGCATAGTATCTACCAAGTATTTTAACCATCGTAATAGATCGTACATATTACGATTTCGGTATTCTTGTAATTCGTCAATTAATCTTTGATAATGTTGTTTAGGACATTTGTATGCTAAAAAACTTTCTATGTCAAAATCCTTATATTCGTCAGGCAAAAAACATAGAGATTGATTTATTCGATCTGTCTCTTCTGTAGTTATGTTTGTTAAATTATTTTGTTTGAACTGTAGATTGCTATGTGTACAAAAATTATCTAAATTCTCGACATAAAGATCTTTACAAATTTCGGCTATATTTAGATCTTGATATATTAAATTAAAAATATCATTTTCTTCGAATATAGGATTGCCGTGTTGATCTGATTTCATTAAAACAATTTACTTGACTTTAATTAATTTGTCAAGATCTTTGTCTCTATTTTGATATTGTTGTTGCCATAATTTAGCACGTCTACTTCTCATTTCTTCTTGATATAAATCAATAAACATACTGATTTGTCGTTGAACACCAGGATTTTGAGTTTGATAAAACTTTTTACTTAACTCGTGTAATTTATCTTCGATTTCTGAATCTTTAAGTTTACTAAAATCTTCAGCTAATGGATGCATTACTGAAACACTCCTAAAAATTTCATGTATACTGTATTTACGGTATTAGTTTTCCAAATATCAAAAACTAACTCCGCTCCTGCAAGAGTTCCTGTATTAAAAGGAATAGCAAATCCTTCTTTTTTAATTGTTCCGCCACCACTAGTAGCAAATACTATTGGGTAGCTTGTTCCATTACTAGAAAGAATTAATCTAATTCTTCTTTCTACAATAATGTCACCAGTAGGCCAGTTACCAAATGTAAAAGTAAATCCTGCTCCTATAGTAGCAATAAATGTGTCGGCATCTCTAGTATCAATATTTGTTGCTGATGTTAGTGTCCCAAGAGATGTAACAAAATGATTTAATCTACGTTGAATACCGTTTTCTAATTTTTTAACACCCCCAAAATCGTTATCTTCATTTAATTTGGCTGTGCTACTTTGTAAATTCGTAATTTCGCTATTGGCTTGAGCTAATCCTTCTTTAATATATAAAAAATTATCTCTAAATCCTTGACTATTATTATCCTGTCCTGCTACTGGAAAATTTTCATCAATTCCTGAATATGCTATAGAGCTTGTCATGATATTGTTGTCCTGTCATTTCTAAATACGATATATTTATCATTGCTATAACCCGCTACTTGATCTATGATATATCTATCAATTGTGTAGTCAATTTGGCTAAAATCGAAGTTACTAAACTTAATATTAAGTAAAATATCATCTGCCCGTCCTACTTTAGTAAAACAAAGGGGTATAGCCTTTATATATCCTAGTTCTTGTACGGATCCTTCTTGAATGCTACGCATCCAAAGAGGCAAAAAGTTTCTATCTTTAATACCTAGTGTTTTAATTCGATTTCTCCAAAGTGCTAAACTACTAGGAAATCTGGCACCAGTATAAGGATCTCCGGCAAATAAATCATTTCTATCCGCAGTTACGTGAAAAGGATCGGGCGGATGCCAGTCTGCTAAATTAACATCAAACGGACCTTTCCTGTATTGATTATCTTGATCTACAGTTATAGGAGTTTTACTGTAGCTAGTAGAAATAACATTTGGAAGATATGTTTTACCTTTTTCTAACGGATCTAAAACTTCTAAGTATACTACTTCGTATACAGCATCGAAACTAGCTGGTTGATATGCTATGGCCTTTTTAACATTGCCAAATTTGAAACGCTTTATTTTATGATTTCTGCCTGCCATGCCTACGACGGCAGCAGCAGATTTGGTTTCTATACCAGAATACACTAACATTTTTAATTCAGTTTGTATTCCAAAATTAGGATCATCTGGTCTGTATATTGCTGTTATATCGAATATTTGTGGATCATTAATAAATCCTTTGAATAGAGTTCTTTGATTAATTTTCAAGAATGGTTTAACAAATATGTTACTAAATTTTCTATCATTGGGAGTATCTACATCTAGGGTAAATGTTCTCGAGATCGCACTATAACCTAATATGTCTTTAGCTTCTACAGTGAATGAATATGATTTATCTATAGTTGTAGTGTCGCCATCTAATGTAGTAAATGACCTTGTAGCTACATTTGGGGGATCGTCATAAAATCTAGTTAAGCCATCTTTACCAGGTTCTGCGAATTGGTTAATTTTACCAATAAGTTCTCCATTTAGATTAAGAGTTATTCCTGGAGGCAATCTTCCTGAAGTGACTCTATAAAGTAATACACTGTCAGGTAATGTAGTTTTAGCTTCTAAACATAAAGTACTGATATATTCTGCGCCTATTGATCCTAAGTTTGAAGGAGTGACCCAGTTAATTGTACTATCTATTTCACCTATTACATCTACACTAAACACTCTTATGCTACTGGCCGACTCCTGTCTATCTGTATATCTAGTAGCTTTAACAGAAAAAGTATATGTAATAGTAATAGCAGGTTGATAAGGAATAACACCGAATACTTCACTAGTACTTTGATCAAATTGCATGCCTGGGGGTAGAATACTTAAACTTCCAAAATAAACAAAGATGTTATCAGAAAGTAATACCGGAAGTCCTCCATCACCTATAGTTAGTATCCAGTGGTCGTTTACTGTATCTTTAACTACATTTGTTATTGTTTTAATTTGTGTACTTGCTCCGGTAACATGATCTGAAAATCTTATTTTTTGACCTGCTATAGGAGTACCTTGTACATTTTTTAATCTAAGTAAATTTTTATTTTTTCTATTTACGTTTTGATCAATTACTTCTACGCCATTTAAAAGATAGCGCATGGTAGTTAATCCTGATACTTGAAAATTAATTGCTTCTAGATTATAATCAATTGGTCCAACAGCTAATCCTTCGTAAGTATCTAAAACAAATGTTTTATAATTACTTGCTCTAACAACACCTAAATAGTTAGGAGTTTCCCATACAGGTGCTCTAGCATAAGTTATATCAGCAGTAAAGGTTCCATTTCCTGACCTAGTATAGTTATTATCTGCTCTGAAAAAATCATCACCTACTACGTATATTCTAAATTTACGTTGAGCATAATTTTCGCCATCGGTAACAATTACTACGAATTCAAAATTTCTATTGATTTTTTTTGGAGCGTTTGAAGGAATACTGTAATCAAAAATTGTTGTATCAAAAATAAATGTGTCATAGCCGTTGGTAGATCGTAAACCAAAATCATAAGCTATTGTATCAAATCTTTGTTTATCAAAATTGCCATTGCCGCCAGTTAGTGCTGGTGCTAGAGTTGGTTGTACCCAACCTACTATTCTGCCTGTTTCTTGTAAGATAAGACCAGGAGGAAGTTCGCCGCCGCCTGTTGGAATAAAAAATTTAAGTTGCTGGCCAGTAGCAGTATCGAAGTCTACTACTTCTAATTGAAAATCAATGTATGAGCTATCTAATATGTAATAGGCATCATTGGGACCAATAGGCAAAGGACCTGCTGCTGTTTGCCATTCTGGAATATCTGTGCCATTTACAGTAATTCTAAATGTTCTGTCGGAGATTTCTCCGTTATAACTTGCTCGTACAACGAATCTGAATTCTGTGGGTCTTGGTACCTCAAAAGCAGATCCTACTATTCTGTCATTTACTATACGTAATCCTGGGGGTAACTTGCCAGTGATTATACTAAAGTTTAGATTACTACTATCGTCAAACGTATTAGAATAGGATACAGGTAAAGCAATATTGATTGCTGTACGTTCTTCTATTGTTCCAAAACTATAACCCGATTTTTGAGTCCAGATATTAAGCATTTTTATTCCTGCGATACTATATTTATAGGACCTACAGAATCAAAAATTAGCCTGTTTTAAAAGTCACAGGACCTCTAAAAGTAATATTAGAAATACGACGTGTAATGTTTACATTTGCAAAGGGCCAATATAAGTAATTCTGATTGCCGCCCCAAATTGACTCTTGGTTAGTATAATCGTTATCAAGTCCAGTAGTATATATTCTATCTTGCCCGCTTATAGTTGTGCTACTAAGCCATGTTTTTGCTTGAGCAGGAGTAGCAGTTGGGTTTTGTTGTAGATACAAGGATAAGACTCCAGCTACCTGCGGACTTGCCATACTGGTTCCGCTTATATTTGTTTGTTTAAATGAAGCATTTTCAAAGTAAGCGACCCCGCCTTGAGCATTTGTTTGACTACAAGCACTCATAATAAAACTACCAGGAGCACTTACCGTAACTCCTGGGCCATGATTGCTAAATGAAGATTTTACTTCTACAGCATATCCGGTAGTTTCTTTAATACTGCCTACTACTACTGCATTGTTACTATATGGGCTCGCGCCTCTATGATAATAAATATTACCTGCTATTGAACTAGTCCAATAGTTATTATAGTCTGATCCCGATACTGTGTCAATTTTTTCAAAATTATTACCAGCAGATATAACAACAATTACACCAGCACTAATTAGTTCATCTATATCAGTATCTACGCTACCTACTCTTACATTACCTCTTCTAGTAGCACCAGATAATCTGCCTATCATACCATAAGCATTTTGTATAGTGGTTCCGGTCCAAGGTGTGCCTCTATAGTTACCACCTGTTATATTTGTATATGCGGTGCTATATCCCCAACTCATATTAACTATAGTTGGTCTTTTCACACCTAACACAGGATCGATGGGTTTGTTGTTATGCCATAATTTTATGACATCAAAACAGTCTGATATTGCTATACCAGAACCGAGGCCTGAACTAGGATCTAAATCTCCTGATCCTTCTAGTCCTCTAACCTTTAAACTGTAAATTCTAGAATTTTTACCCCAGCCAAAAGTTTTTCCAGCAGCGATGCCAGCTACATGAGTTCCATGACCGTCGTAATCTCTATAATGATTCACACTCTGAGTTCCTGGCAGTCCGCTCTCGGTATACCAATTTATTTGTTGTACTCTATTATTTCCACTACTGTCTGTAAATTCAGGATGCGTGACTTCTATTCCACTATCCTGTATAACAATGTCTACGCCTGTACCATCGAATAGATACGAATAATCTCCTGGAGCAGATAATCCTCCGCTGTAAGGATCGACGTAGTTTATACATCTTCTTAACCCCCAGTTTTTAAAATTTCCTGTACTAGTAAATGTTTTAGTAAAATTACCAGATTGTATAGCACCTAAACCTATTTCTATATCTGTTCTTTGATCAGGTGGTATCTCGACGCTATATACTCTAGGATCATTTCTTAATTGATCAGCTTCTATGTCAGTTAGAGCATAATGGCAACTTCTAGTGCTTCCAGGTCTATTATTGACAATATCTACCACATGATCTGGAACATAAGGGTGTTGATTAGTATTTGTTTCCATCTCATGCCAGAATTGATCATAATCTACCCCGGCTTTAAGAGATACAATATATTCGCGTCTTTCCATTTTATTCCTTAGTATAGAGCATTAAACGCTACGCCATCATAGAATACAGGATATGGAACTGCTCCTGCCTTTGAAGCCGGATCCCAACTTACTCCGTCGGCTATATAAAATCCTCTATTAGGACTAGCAGGAGCAGCATTTATAATTGGTAATTGTAATCCCCCATCTAAATTAAAATAGAAGTTACGACTTACTGTATTAGCATTTGTTGTAATTACTACAGTTGTGTCGCCTACTGTAAGGGAATTATCGCCACTGTTACCTTGTAATAAAACATAATCAGATGCTGCTGCTGTCCAACTATTACCAGTAAGTTGACTACCATTAGGTAATCCAATATCACCTGTAGTAGCAAATAACCATTCTCTATTTGATACTCTTATTTTAAAATTAGTTGCTGAAAATATTTCAGCACTTCCGCCAGATGTACTTACAAATTCTGTAGCATAAATTTTATTACTAACATTTAAATCATTCTGTACTGTAACATCTGAAGCAAATATAGCAGCTGGTGTAATGTTAATTGCTGAACTATCGCTAGTATCTATAGTAGGAACATTTAGTGTTCCTGTAATATTAACATTTTCTAATAAATTAATTACTCCAGTACCATTAGTTCTAACATCTAAATTAGCATTAGATACTATAGTTTGTAAGGTGTTTCCTGATATTCTTATAGTATCGCTTACTTCGAGTGTGGAAGGAACTTTAACAGTTTGAACCTCATCTATGATCAACCCTGTAAATGTATTATATCCAGAGTTGACTCTAGCAGTATTAAATCTTAATTCACCTGCTAGATTAGGATCTCCAGAAATTATAGAAGGATTTGATTTAGCCACTGCTATAATTTCAGCAGAATGAACAAAAGGAAGTTGATTAACAAGAGGGTTATTTAATTGGTCATCACCAGAAAATCTAATAGATCCTAATTCATCTCCATTTTGAACAGCGGCAGGTGCTAATAAACTACCTCTAGCTCTAATAAAATGAATTCCATTAGATTCTATTTGATTTTGTACACTAATTAATTCTTGACTAGCAAATAAATTATTAGCTCCATGATCCAGATTATCAATTAAGCGTAGTCTTCCGCAGTATTCTTGAAGACCCATGCCGTTTTGTAAGTCTAAAACACCTCCAAGGAGTAGATATGGATCTGATCCTGTAGATATAAAATTAAACGGAGTAGTGCTTGCTTCATGAATAGTTCCGCCAAAAGTGTAAGCATCCGTATTAGAACTTACAATAATAACTGTTGTAGTTGTAGAAGCTTGACCCTCGTTCGCAGGTCTAGTATTGTAAATACCATTCCAGCTAGCCCCTAACCCGCCTACATTTTCAATTTCAACTTGTCTACCATTATAAAAAGGAGGGTGAGGATGAGCAGCAAAAGTAACTGTAGCTCTTCCGACGGTTGGTGTATTTGGTTGTATATTTAAAATATTAAATGGATCTGTGATCAATACAGAAATAAATGAGTTAGCTGCTATTCTGTTTACTTCTAAAGTACCATATTCGGCCATGAATCTTAAATCAGCAGCGCCGTTATTCAAAGTAGAAGTATTAAACCCGTCATGATACGGAATTGAATATGCTGCATCGGCATTCGGTGGAATAGGACTAGTAATAGTTAGTCTAGCAGGTGCTAACGTATCATCTACACTTATACTGATACCATTCGCGCCTAAAAATTGTAATGTTTCGTCATTGTAAATTCTAGTCTGAGTAGAATCTGATCCTGTTACAAACCAACCTACATCTTCTAAGTTAGCATCACCGCCACCACCAGTTACAGCGAATCCGTCTACATTAATAATAGTAGTCGGGCCTGTATCATTAACAGTTACATTTATACCATTTGAACCGGTGAATTGAATTGTTTCCGAAGCATTGATTTGTTTTAAAGTAGAATCGGATCCAGTAACATTAAAATGAAAGTTTCCTGAGGTTGGCACTACAGGAGGAAAATTTACTGTGGCTATGATTTTTCCTGTATCGTCATTATAGGCAAATGTAATTCCAGTATGACCTCCGGAAGTGAACATTGCTGCTGTCAAATCTTGTAGATATTCGTCTGTTAAATAACTTTCGGCATCAACAGCTATACCACCAGCAGTAATTCCGTCACCTATCCACAGTTTTTTAGTATCTGTGGTCCAGATAGGTTCTCCTATTGCTGGTGTGTATGCCTGTCTTTCAGCATTAGTTCCACGTCTTATTTTAAAAGCCATTACTTTCTCCTAAACCTTTATATTCCACCTAAATCAATCGTAACTGGACTTGGGCTTGCTATTGTGCCCATGTCTACATCTATAGTCATTAAAAAATACTGTATTGGAGTAGCTGCTATACCACCAGGTTCTGAAATTGATCCTGCTCCTAATGTACCAAAATCCCAATCTACATCTGATCCTACAGAGGACCATGTTAATGTTCCGTTACCGGTTGTGGTTAAAACTTGTCCGGTAGATCCTCCAAAAATCTTAACTCTACCAACCGGACCTAAATTACTTTCATTATTAACTACTAAATTATTTCCTACTTGTAAGTTACCACCGGCTAGTCCTATATTTCCTGTTATAGAAATATTTCCTGAGCCGATAATATCCTTAGAATTTAAATTTAGATTTTGTGTTAAAGATGAAAATTGACTGGTAATTATAACTTCTGTTGAAGTCGAAGTTAAAGAAATATTAGCTCCAGCGACTAGACTCTTAAATGTAAGATTATCACCTAATAGTGGAGTTGCCTGTTTACCAGCAAAAAACCCTTGCCCTGCTCCTAAATTAACAGCGTTACTAATACTTAAACTATCTATTTCAGTAAAATTAGCATTTACTTTTTCAAATGCCACACGAAGATCGTCGCCTGTTCCGTCGTTAGCATAAGTACCTAAATTAATTGTTTGAATAGTCATAGTTCGTAGTCTTTTTATTATTTATCTGGTTTTGATTTTTGCCAATCTAAGCGTTTGTAAAATACGTATATAAAACCAACCTATGTCAAATTCATACCATTTACTGCTTAACTTAGCTGAAGTACCGTCAGCATGATGGTTATTGTGCAGTTCTTCGCCGCCTATAACGATACCCCAAGGCACTAAATTACGACTAGTATCCTTAGTATCCGTGTTTCTATAGCCTACATAGTGTGCTAATCCGTTAATCACTCCAGCTGCCCAGAATGGAATCCATAACATTTGTACACCCCAAACTACTAATCCCCAAGGGCCAAAAAGAACAAGATCTATGATCAACATTAAAAGAATCCCTAACCAAGGATGCGGAGTGTATACTTTACGTTCAATCCAGTCACTGGGTGTACCGATACCTAATCTCTGAATCATATCTTTATCTTGGGCAGCACGAGCATACAAAAATGCTCCACCAAACAGTACTTTCCATACGCCCTCTAGTTTAGGACTATGCGGATCACCTTCGACATCACAGCTTTGATGGTGTTTGCGATGTATAGCTACCCATTGTTTAGTAACCATGCCTGTGGTCAGCCATAACCAGAAACGCATGGAATGACTGACTAAGGGATGAAATGTCACTGACCTATGTGCTTGGCTACGATGTAGGTATAGTGTAACACACATGATCGTAATGTGTGTTAACAAGAGTGTAAGTAAAATAATTATCATTTAGTTTTTCAGTATTAACCGATGATCCTATAGGTTGTAGTAGAACTTTCGTATATCCAAGTGATGAAGTCTCCTGTAGTAGCGATAGTAGCGTATACTCCACTGCCTATAGTGCCTGCCTCCGTTTCCATGTTAAGAATGCCGTTAGTTTGTACAAATACAGAATTACCACCAGCGTTGATATTCTTTACAGTGACTACCGTTCCGTTTACTGGAGAAGCTGGTAATACAAGATTAACATTTCCGCCTGCGGCATTTGGATCACCAAACACTACATCTGCTGTAATTGCTGTAGGTGTTGTCACAGTCACCGACTGTATTGATTTAGTGATAGCCCCAGTCCACGCAGTAGTCTGTATAGTAGAATCTGGGAATACTATTTGATTGTCTTTGTTAAACGTCCAAACACTACTTCCACCGTCTGTAGACAGCTCGATACTTCCGAATCCGTCAGGACCTGAAGAAGTGTTTAAGAGTATATCTCCGCCAAGTCCCGATGAACTTATACCAGATGCTATGTATACATCGCCGCCACTGTTACCATCTGAGACATTACCGCCGTTGTCTCCAGCATTACCAGCATAGATATTAACGTTAGCACCTGGCCCAGCAGATATTCCTGGACTCGGCGAGGCATAGCCGTTACGAGCCTGTATGTAGTTTTGCCCGTTAGCAGCTACAGCAAAATATTGTGTATCGTTGCCTAGGAATAGATCAGTTTGAGTTTGATCGCCAGAAGTGATATGTATGTGATCACCTTCGCCACCACCTGTTGCGTAGATTTCTAAACGCTGTGTGCCATTGCCAGCACCACCAGGAACCAGCGTCATTGATGTAGTTGTTGTACCCCACAGTTCGTTAGTCACTGTGGTTTCTTGAATCGCACCACCTTGAGGAAGGGCCAATTCACCTAAACTGTTAAATTCCCAGTTTCTATTTTGTGGCTCAGTACCAGTAAATGTATAAATTTCACCGTAGGCAAACGGATCTACTTCGTCAGCGTCTGTGATGATAGTAAAGTTTCCAGCCATATCAACAGTAGCACTGGTAACTGTGGTAACACCTATGAGGTTCAATCCTGTAACAGTCATACCTGCTACGATTGAACTAGCACTAGGACTATTTGAAATATTACCTGTGATAGTATTAACTCCGAATCCGCCCGGACCC
>Ga0129333_10000674_pt1 | contig 29227 bp, 45 predicted proteins | sample CPB6_08_DNA_FD_94474 | JGI IMG/M metagenome (GOLD analysis project Ga0129333, IMG submission 94474) | Freshwater to marine salinity gradient microbial communities from Chesapeake Bay, USA - CPBay_Sum_0.6_0.8_DNA | ecosystem: Environmental > Aquatic > Marine > Coastal | place: USA: Chesapeake... | reverse complement strand
TTCAACAGGTAGAGAAACACTATCAAGTCGTTCTCCATTTTCTACATCAAGAAGTTTCCAGATAGGAACTCCAATTCTTGTATCAAAAGCACCATCTCTTGTGGTGACAGTAATAGTGATTTTATACCGTTTGAGGTCAGTCATTCTTCATCCTCCACAATCAAACAATAACGAACCTGAAAAGAGAAGGCATCTTTTGCGTGAGTCACCTTTTCTCCATCAAAATCCCAAGAGAACTCAACTTCAGTCCAAGGTTCCATTGAACCATATTGATTGACACCTTCAACTGTTACAATACCACCAGAACCATCAGCACGAATCCATTTTGAACCAACTTTAATTTCTTCTGGTTTGAAGATATGACGGACAACTGCTTTGTGTCCGTTGATGATTTCGGTTTCCATTAGTTTGTTTCGCATAATGTCATTATAGACCAAAAAGGGCACCTGTGGGATGCCCTTGTGACAGTTATTCAGGTGTCCTTTGGACTGTGGGTAGTGGTTCTTGAGACCAATGAAAGGGTTTATCGTAATTTACTCCAATCATCTTTGTCCAATCTCTTGGAGAATTAAAATCCTCCACCCAGCTTTGGTCAATTGCATACTCCCAAGAACGATGATGCCTGAAAGTGCAATAAATGTCCCAAGCAATATCGTGAGATTTGGGAAGAGAAGTGCTACCAACACCAAAACTACTTCTCCATCCATCAATTCCATCCTTGAGAATATCGGGCATCATTTTAGTGATTTCATCTTGAATCTCATGATACCTTCCCCAGTCCATATCTTTCCTCAAAGGAAGATGGTCAAATACTTCACGAATCTGCCCACCTTGAATGCGAGCAAGGAATTCTGTTGCTTGTTCAATCACTTTGAGTTGTTCTTCAGTCAGTGTAACGGTGTAGGTTTTAGTCATTGTTCTGTTGTAGTTTTATATACTTGAAATCTTGCTCGTTAGTACTCCAATGAATTTCTTTAATTGATGGGCAGTTATTTGTAATATACAGATAGCAAATTGGACAACAAAAGCTATCTCGCAATTCGGTTCCGCCGTGACCACCAACTCTACAAATCACAAGTTTATGTCCAGGCCGTCTTGATTTTAAAATACAATTCAATTCGGCATGAAGATATAATTTCTTACTAAGGCTTGGATTTTTAAATTTTTTAGATGCCGTTATAGCAGCATAAAATTGTTGGGTGTGCGTAATTTGATAAGAATTTGCACCCGCAGAAATAATTCTATTTCTTTTATCCAATAAAATTGCTCCCATCTTCTTCGGAGCATCAGAAGACATTGCGACAGCATATGCCTGTTTCAGGATACACTTTTTAAGAGGCGACTTCGTTGCTGAGATTTGCGATTTCATTAGATAGTTGATTTAAGTCATTACGATCCAAAACAATAAGATCGTTCTGTGCTGTGTATGCTCTCACATACTCTCCAGTAAGTGACAGAATAGCACTCACAAGTTTTTCTTCAGTATCAGCACCATTGTCTCTGGCATCCCAGATTCTTTGCATAAACTCTTTTGCCCTATCTGTCACCTACATTCACTTTCTAAATTACCTTCATATTATAATACACTTAAGAGTTTCCTGCAACTGAGAGTGTGCCAGTTTCCAAAGTGTCAGTTGTTAAAATTCTTTCTAAATTCTTCTAATTTTTCTGGTTCTTTAAGAACAGTGCTTAAACCATATTGAGCAATGAATGAATCCAGAGCAGGATCTTCTACAGTTTCTTCAAGATAAAGACCACTCACTTTATCATAAAATTTGTCAACGTCCTCATTGACATAAGAACCTACGTCACTATCAAGTCCTGATCTTGCATATGAATACAAAGCATCAGTGAGGATTTCCAGTTCTTGCTCGGATAGTTGAAAGGTTACTTTGTATTGAGACATTTTAGTTAATGTTTTCTTTATTTAGAAGAAAGATTTTTAGAAATTTTAAATTTTTGTAGGGTATCAATATCAATAATGAGTTTATTGTTCTCCTCATCTACTGTTACACCACTTTTGTTTTCAGTCATAAGAAAAGCAATTCCGTATATAACTGAATATTCGAGAACTTTCCATCCAAGAATAAATCCAAAAATAAACGAAAGAATAAGAAATAGTTGTGTCATTCTTCTCTGGGTTTAGGTTTATTGCATTGATTGCAGTAGTAGCTAAATTTATATTTGAAACTTTTGACAGATTGATAATTTTCCAAATTCAATGGTTTAGTTTCACCACATCGAGAACAAGTTCTTTCATCGGGGAGTGATAACAATGTTTTTTGCCCCTTGTTCTTTGACAATAGATTCCCAAAAAAATGCATCTTCAATTTTAAGGAATGTAGCAGATTGTTGAGCATAACCTTTTTTCTTTGGTTTCAGATAAGTAATTTCAAATTTCATTTAGAACTTTCTTTAAGTAATTTGATCTTATTAAAATTGTTACGGTAGATTAGGATGCAAACATCCCTTCTTCGCTCTTCTGGAAATGAACTGACGCAAAGTGTAACATAAGATTCGCAAATAAATCTGATCTGTCCAATATAATTTTCATATTGGACAATCAGACCTTCAGAGAATGTTGTCATAGAATTTCTTGAGAACTTTACTATTTACATCATAAAGACCAAGAGCACCTCCAGAAGAACCACATTCCGGATCAATGACAATAGAATTCTCATTGACACAGGTAACATGATAATGACCAGAGACCATAACATAATCCTGAGTTTTGTTGTTCTTCCACCACTCAATTCGGGTTCGATCTTCCCGATCAATCGGACCATAAAGCATGATTGATTTGGTGGATTTGTTTACCATTCCTTCATCAATCAGACAATGATCTTCATACTCCGGAATTTCAATACGACTAGAGAAGTAAGCATGAGCAACACGATACTCTGTTTGATTCTTGTCTCGAAAAACAACACCATACGGCATTGCATTCAAAAAATCATAAACTTCCTGAAGAGAAATACCTTCTTGTTCAAAGTCATTCAGAGTTTTTTGAAGGTCTTCACCCACAAAAACTTTGTTACCTTTGATATAACGAATCAGTTTGTTTTGATGATTAGATTGAATGCAGATTGCAGAATTGTTTTCAATTTGATCTTTGACCTGCCTGTAAACTGAAACAGAATCAGAATTTTCTACGCGAGAATCAAACAGATCCCCCAGAAACAGGGGAGTCAAATTATGATTGCTACAGTATTCCAATGCAAGTTTCAGTAGATGTGCCTGAGAATGCACATCACTGATTAATGCAAAATTCATTTTGTTTTCCTTGGTTATGCATACATTATAACAGCAAAAAGGGGGCATGAAAACCCCCAGTGTGCCGGTTTTTAAACTGGTCTTAACCTCTAATTACTTGATCAAAACCTTCCTCAAGTGTTGGTAGTTGATACTGTTTCAGCATTCTTTCCAAAACTTCTGGAGGAATTACTTTACCGGGTCTCTGAGTATTCCTCTTGAGAGCAGTTTCAAGAGGAATCACAAAGTATACAGCAGTTTTTTTATAATGTTGCGGTATTAATTTTATTTTTTCTCTCCTACTTTTTTTCGTTAAATTTGTTTGATCAATTATAATACTTTTGTCTTCTTCAATTGCTTTGCGAAGAACCTTCATCATAGCAATTTGGGCAAATCTAATGTTACCCTCAAAGATAGCATTATAAGATTGCTGACGCTCTTTTGCAATCTCCTGAAGAATATCGTCAGAAGATACTCTTACATATTTTGAGTATTTTGGGTTGTTTGAAAAAGTTGATTTTCCACTGGTAGGAATACCGATCAAAAAAATTGCTTCAGGCATAAGTATACTCTTTCCATTGCGAAACATCACTCTTGTTAAGAGTAAGTGTCATTCTATTAAAAGGTGCTTTTGGTTTTCTTGCCAAACTTACTCCCCATTCTTCAGGAGTTTTATCTCCTTTATGAGTATTGCATTTCATGCAAGCGACTACCATATTTTCCCATGTATCATTTCCTCCGCGAGAGCGTGGGATTACATGGTCAATTGTTAGGTTTTTAATTGAACCACAATATTGACATGTATGGTCATCACGCTTGTAAATCATACTGCGTGAGGGTTTGTTTGCCATGATTTTCTCAATCGGTAACTTCACATAATTGACCAGACGAATTACGCGAGAAGATAGAAGTTGTGCTTTCTCCTTAAGAAGAAGAATAATTGCTCTTCTACCATTTGTGAAATTAATAGGTTCGTAACTTGCATTAAGAACAAGTATAGTTTTATTTAAATCAATACAAAGATTTTCCATCGACCCTTTTGATTAGTTGTTAATATGTATGTCGGTATGGTTCCAGTTTAGACCTTTCCATAACCAACGGTTTTTATCCACTTTGGTTTGAGTGGAAATTGAGTTTCCAATCATATTTACCAAAACTTCTTTTGCACCTCTACCCGATTTCATTGCATACATGATTGGCACATGAATAGGTAGAACTTTTTTCTGAACAAACTCCACAGCAAAATCTTTCTGATCAGGATACATGGTATTCCCGGAAATGAAGAGTTCTGCCATTTCATAAGCAACCTCATCCACAGACGCCCAGAAGGCGGTCTGGAAGCGTTGGATGCGTTCTGCGTCCTCTGGGGTCAGGAGGGGCACAAGATCGTCCACAGCGTCTTGTAGGATGATCTGAAGGACGTTTTTCTCCTGACTGAGGGAGTCCTTAGATCGGTGACGAAGCACATAATCTGAAGATTTGATCTTAACCATATGGCCAGTATCAAAACGAATCACCACACCTTCTCCATCGTCCCATTTGCGAATGTGATCCACGACCTTTTGAAGGTCGGTATCGTCACCAGCGATTGCTTTAACAAAAGGAATACCCTCTTGTTCAGCAACTTCTTTTATCGCAGAATAAGAAACATAAAGACCAGATTCATTACCACGAACAGCAGTAAGAATTAAGTTATCTTCTGGGTAATCAATCACAATACGATTCTTACGAGAAACCCATTCAAAAATAGGAGTGAAGTTATTTTGAATGGCAGTATTGATAAACTGTGTATAATGAGGTTTATCGACAATAAACTCTTCTGCATTCATAGAAACATCAGTAACTCCTGCTCGGGTAGCAAGACAGAAACCATCGTGAGTTGGAATAGGACGAACCATAGAACCATCCAGTTTCTCCAGAACCACATGAGGTTCATGGAAATTGATTTCATGAATCTGCGTTTCTTCTTTCTCACCCACATTAAAGAACTTATGATAGGGTCGAGAAATCAATTCACCAGTAACTGCATCAAAGACCAATCCACGACATTCACGACGAATCGCAGAACCAATAGGATCGTCAGAATCCCACAAAAAGGTTTCTTCAAATGCAACTGCATAATTAATCACATTGCATCCATCCTTTTCCATTACACGAATCTCTTCATATCCTTCCACATGAGGAAGAACATCATGAATGGTTTTGATAATAGGAAAGTCGTAGGTCATTTTCACACTGGATTATGAGATTATTATACATTAAAAAAGAGGGTGGTGAAACCCTCTTGTGCCAGTTTAAGGATTGTCTTTTCGTTTTTTGCGGTTTCTAATCGCACTAACTGCAGATTTACCCAATTCATAGGTTCCTTTTACTGCTTGAGTAACATTTCTACTCGTTTCTGTTGCTTTATGTTTTGCTTGTTGTTGCTGGGATCTTCTTTTAGATTTTAATTCTTCTGCTTTTTGATGTTGTTGCGATGCTATCTCTTGTGCTTTTTGTTTTTGTGTTAGTGCCTTTTGACGATTTTTTTGAGTAAATTCTTTTGATCTTTGTAATCGTTTTTTAGATTCTTCCTTTGCTCTTTTTAAAGCAGATTTTCTTGCTTCTGCTCTTTCTTCTGCAGATTTAGTGTGTGGTTTTAAACTTGCTTCTTCCCAAAACTGACTAAAGGATTTCATCAAAAGAACAGAAAATTCTTTTAATATTTATCAAATATTTTTATGGTAAGAAAGAAAAAAGTATTCTTCTTGTTCTTTTCCGTCTACAATAAATTCTTGAAAAATAGAATGTGCATCATCAAATTCTTCCAAATTCACAAGATATTCCATTCTATTACAATAGAATTCTTCAATTTCATAAATTACCAAATCCTTTTCAGTTTGTGTCATAGATCACAGGTCATAAATTTTTTCTTGAGATTTTTGAATAATTTCAATTTGTTCTTCGAGTTCTTTAATTTTATTTTTTAAATCTTCGATTCTTTTTTTGTTTACTATCTTCAGATTTAAGATAGAAATATCAAGTTCAGTCATCAGGTTGTAAATGATTCAACTACTTGGGATTCAAGATCTTCGGCAAGAAGAAACTTTTGTGCTTTATAGATATTTTCTCGCAGGTTTGGATAATATTCTGTCCAATATTCATTATCCCACTGAACAACAATATCAAAACACTCTTCATCATTTTCTGCAATTACATTCAGTAGACCACCATATTCTGATTGATATTGTGGAACAAAATAGTCCAGAACATAAAAATATTTTTGAGCCATTTACCTCATTTTTATTAACATATACATCATATAGGATTTGGTTTCTGAAGTCAAGTAGACACTTCATCAACTGTCCATAGTTTATTTGCAACTATCTTTTCAAGTGTAACTTTTTTAATCCCAAACATATCAGCAATTTCTTGATTTTTATATTTTTTAGATTTATGAAGTTTTCTTATTTCATTGACTTTATCCCAATTAAGAATTGCTCTGCCATTTCTTTCTCCGGGTAATCCTTTTCTACTTGTATCTTCTCTTATTTTTCTTTCACTCTCATATCTTTCAATTTCTTGATTTGTTCTTGGAATAAGTTTATATCCTTTATGCTGCAATCTTTTACCATAAAGAGTTTCGTGAATGTGTGCTGTATTTAAATTATTATCTTCACAATATTGAGAAAGATTTTTAATCAATTTTCTTTCTCCTTTTGGATTTTCTACAAGATATTCTTTACAAAAATATTCTGGAGGTTGTCCTCCACCGGGAGAACTATTATATCCCAATTCTACCGTTTTGTATTTACTAATCCAATATATTTCTTTATTATTTAAATCATTAAAATCACATTCTTCAATTATTCCCCATACAAATCCATCTCTTCCATATTTTTTTAAAGCATTATAAAACTTTGATTTTTTATATCCCCTATTAGAATCTACAAAATGACATGCTATTCTATCACTTAACCACCTTTTTTTCGTTTGCCCAATATATTTTTTCCCAGTATAAATGCAATGGGCACAATAAATCTTGCCTTGATTAGACATAACTGCTCTTAAGTTGAGTGACTTAATTATTTATACAAGAAAAGGAGCATTTCTGCTCCTCCTCTACCTGAAAAAGTGTCACCCAACTCAGGCACTGTTATTTATTATAAATTTGTCAATCGCAAAATCGGTCATACCAAGCACTGTCAATTCTTTCACGAAGATTTTCAATCAAAGTATAGCGTTGAATGAATTCACTACTTATAGGTAGATCAAAATACTGATTAGGAGAAGCAAACTCCATCATATTCATTGCTTGAAGAAGAAGATCACGAAGCATTTCGTGTTCTGCATAAGTCAACTTGACATCCAAATCATTTGTGTCAATATGAAGATCATCGTCATTATCTTCAACGATGGAATAATTAACAGTAGGAAGAGAAATCATTTTATCAGTTAAGTGAGTAAGTTTAAAAACCGTCCATGTGATTTATTTGTGCCGTAATATCTTGAATTTCCTTTGCCTTATCGATAAGTTTTTCAAGATGATGAGAAAGAATTCTTAGATCATCATCAGTTTCTCCCATCAACGATTCATGGATACGCTCAAATGCAGCTTCTGTTTGTAACGTGAGTTTTCTTTCCATTATTTTTGGCGGACTTGTTCCACTTTGGTTTGCTTGCCATCAAGGTCATATTGCTTATTTAGATCCGAATTCCAGATAGTTCCATGAATAAAACCAGCACCACCAAATAGAATTGCAGAAGCAAGAACAATCATGCCTTTCTTAAGTTCTTCGTCATTTGGTTCATCATTATCAGCAAAATCTGCAAGTGTAACGCCAGTGACTTTTTGAGAAATCCATGTCGCTCCAGCACCATAGGCAGTCATGAGAACCCAAGGAGTAAAGTATAGAAGAAGTCCTGCACCGGCAAAAAGACCTGCAAGCAGCATACCACCAGAACCACCTCCAACACTTAGGCCGCCACCTCCACCACTACTAATTTCTCTTAGATTAATAATTTGTTCCGCACCATAGATATTTTGAAGTTGCTCTTTAGCACCACCAAGAGTATTGGCAGACACTTCAATATCCACATAACCAGATTTGCTACCCATCCAGCATTTTGCGGTCCAACGACGAGACATGATAAGTTCTTTTCGATTACCCCTATATTATACGAAAAATGGGTCGCTTGTGGCAACCCATTATGACACTTTAATAACTGTCACCCTCCTCGCTCCTGAAGAGAACGAACCATGAGGTCTGAAAAACGCTCCATTTTATTAAAATGAACTGATGCTGGATTTGTATTAATTGCATTTTTGAGTGAGACAAGTTCTTCCCACTCTTCGTCGGTCAGTATTCCGGTTTGTGTTTTACTGAGGGTCATAAGTTTCGAACGGATTAGAAACTATTATACTACTATCTATGCAATTATGTGGATTTCCTAACAATCGCTTAAGAGTTACTTTACATATCTTAATCATAGATCAGTAAAAAATGGACCAAACATTCCAGAGTCACCAAATTTACGAGATTCCAGTTTATCAATTAGATTCTCAGTTTTTTCAATGGATTCAGTTGCTTGAAGAATATCAGCAATCTGTTTACAGATCATTGATTTTTCATTCACGGCAGCATTTTTAAGAGCAGCACGAAGATGACTTTGTGCTTCAAGAAGCTCTTCCTTGACTTTTGATGAAAGCATTTTAATTTCCTTTAATAATTTAATTTAGGTAGATTTATGATGATATTAAGGTTCGGTATTCCTCATCGGGAAGCATACAGAGAGCACAGGAAGCAATCTGATAAATGTCCTCTTTTGTAAGTCCTTCAAGAGACATTAAAGGACCTTTTCCAAAACAGATAGAAAATGTATATCCATCATCTTCATTATACCCACCACAGGTTTGAATTTTATTAGTCATTCACTTTACGCAATGTGAATGTACCGTCTTTGTTATCCACCCATTCAAGTTCATCATATTCTTTCCAACCAGTTTCTTCCAAAAGATCGTCCGGAAGTTCAATGTATGTTTCTTTTTCTAGAGTGCCAATATCTTCAATCTCTGAAATTGGAAGAATCCACTTTTTTACTTTGTGTTGTTCTTCTGCAAGATCACACATTGCATTTATTTCTTCTTCGGTATATTGTTCTACTGGAAAATTTACATAATTTCCTGCTGGATCAATATTAGAAATATTTTCATTCTTAAGTTTCAATACAATTTCACCCCAAGCAACTTTGAACTTTTCATCAAAGTCCTTTAGATAATACTCAAGATATTCGTCAGTAGCATACATCAAAGTTTCTGCTTTTGTTTGCTTGTTAGAATCAAGTGCTTCAATAGCAGAATCCAGAATTTCGCGAGCAGAACAGATTTTACTCGTTATCGCTTCCAGATCGTTTAGCGATTTCCAAACATCAGAATAATTAAGTGTCATTGTGGTTTCTTGATTTGTTGAAAGGGAATAATGAGGGTGTCAGCATAAGACACTGGACAATAATCAGTTGAACCGTAAGTAGAAATCCAAGAATTCAAAAGTGACATAGCACTCTCTCTACGGTATGCAAACGCTTGCCTTCGTTTGTCAAAATACTCTTGCGATTTGAATGGAAATGTTTCTGCTTGTTTCAATAAAGAATATTCTTCTCGATTAACAAAATCAAGATAATTTTGTTTGTTTTCTTCAGTTGGATCTGCTACAAGAGTTTCAATCAGTTCTTCAATCACTTCATCAGAGCAGTAACACCAATCACTTTAGCAGTTGGATTGCGGGCAAGGGCAGTTTGACGGGCAGTTTCATAATTGGCACACTCCACAATCTCCGTAAATACTTTTCCAGCAACAAATAGTTTTACTTCACATTTCATTTTAAATTAACACACTCCACTTTTTGAATATAATCTCTTGGAAATATATGAGTTCTCAAAGCATTAAAAATAATAAATCCATTGGTAATAAAAACTGACAGAAAAATAAGGATGCGAATAATAGCAACCTTATCTGCTTCATTATCAGTTTTTCCTGATTTTTCTCCCAAAGCAAGAGCAACCAGTCGGAATAGATTTTTACTCTTTCTCTTCATTTTTTGGCTTTGTATCTGAAATTGTATAAGAACCCTTTTTCAAGTTATATCGTTTTAGATAGGAATCACAATGCTCTTTACATACAAAGTAACAGCGTTTCGTATCTTTTCCCTCTTTAAATTCTAAAGTGACTGGAAAAGTTTCGTGAAATGTTTTTGTAGGTAATACTGCCTGCTCTTTTGTATTAATTGCTGGAGTTTTTTTAATCCTTGTTGGTTGTTTTCTTTTTGCACCCGTAGGTTTTCGGTTTGTTGGTTTCTTATTCATTCTGTAAATAGCGACTTGTAATACGCATTGTATCTAACATAAGAACTCACAGAAGGTCTAAAACCTAAAGAGTTGCAAGATTCCATATAAAGATGGAAATTATACCACGGAGTAGTGAAATCAAGTGCTGGGAACTTGCTGCTGCTTTTGACTTGATGATTGATGTAGTTCTTTAAGTTGCTGAAGTAATTCTGGTGTTTCATCCCATTCCCAAATTGTCCCATCTTTTTGTGTATAAGTTCGTGTTGTCATAGTTTTCCTCCTACTTTGCCGTCATAAATTTTAGTTTCTTCAAATCCTTCTTGAATTCCTTTAAGATAAAAACGAGTTGTCTTAACACATTCTTCTTCAGTCAAAGATGTAATTAAAGCCTTTCCTTCTTTATCGTAAGAGTTCCAAGTTCCAAATCTTTGGTGCTTCACATAAAAGCAATCATCAATCAATTGCATTTCTTCCATAATTTAATTTATCAGTGTTCTTTTATATTGAAACTCTTCTACCATAGTAAGAATTTTATGAGAAGTTTCAGTTGCTTCTTTTTCGTTCCAACTATCGGTTGTGGTGTATAGACGATAGATTTCATTTTTTATGGAATCTATCAGTTTATCATAGTGAGTCACTAAACTCCTTTTCAAGTTCCCTTGCTATCTTAGCATACTTCCAACGATTTATCAAATTTGTGATTGGGTTGCTGGGATGAAGTCGTATGATCCAGTAAATTTTCTGCAAATTAATTTTGCAGATCCTGAACAATAGGACAATATAATCCTCAACATTTTTATCTACAATTATGATATATGCTATAATTGCACATATAAGAAGTATGCTTGTTGTCATTTAATTAGTCCCTTCTGATTCTTTCACTATCATTTTCATCGTCTCGTTTAAAGAAATCTACTATTTCATCTACACTATTAAATCCACGAATACCAAATCTTTCATTACCAAGACCACCAATATCCAAAGCATTTAGAAAGTGATCCATGTCACCTTCTACCATATCTGGATTTTCTGCTTGGCGTCTTGCTTGACGAAGCATAGTTCCGGCAGTTCGGTTTGCTTTTCCAAGTTTTTCTGCCCAAATAATATCTTCAAGAGATACTTCTTCTCTACTTACAATCTTTTTGCAAATTTTTTCAAGACGAATCCGATAAGTCGTTGATAGCATAATTTTATTTGTAAGATTTTAGATAGTTTACCACGTCATCGCGAATTTCCAAAAGTTCTTGTTCGCATCCATGAATTTTTGATTCCTTTCGTATATCACTACGAATGGTATACAATTCCTCAATTAAAAGATTAATTGCGTTTTTTTGTTGTTGGGTCATCTGGGTTAACGATTATGGGACAAGAGGGCACTACTTTTCTTAATTCATTTACAATTTCCATCTTTTGTTGATATGTTAGTCCCATAACCACTTGAAGACGATTAATAATTGTAAAAGCTTGACTACAACTTATGAATGTTGTAAGGAACACTGGAATCATATGACAGTTCCCTAAACTTTTTAGTATTTAGGTTTGGTGGTTTTGGTTGATTTGAGTTTTTGAATCTCTTCTTTAATACTACGAATACCTGTATAAAAGTATCCATAATCTCTACTTTCTGTGACTCTTTTTTCTTCACCACAGACACCACACTTACCATTCCATACAGAAGAGCACCCAACGGAATATACTCCATATTTAAGTCCACAATCCTTACATGAAGTTCCTGCTTCCTCAAGTTTCTTAAGAAGTGCTTTTAATTCTTTTAGTTTTTTTGAATTCATTTTTCAATTCTCCAGTGCTCGTTACCTTCTTGCTGAACCCAAAAACAGTATTTCTTGTTCAGAGAAACTAGAAAAAACATGTTGTCCTTTTCCTGTTCGACTTCACAAGCATGAAAGGATTCCATAATATTCGCAAAACGATTTTTCGCCTTGGAACTTAGTGGAGTCACATTCACAAATTTTTTCTTGATCTTGGTCATTAGTTGATTCAATTCACAAATGTACTATAGGGCACTCAAAGGATTCTCAAAGGAACTGTGTGACACCTTGCTTACTGTCCTCACGATGCTTTTTGATGAATGTATTTGCCTGTCGAACCGTGCTTACATCAGTAAGTTGTTCTCCATTATACACAATTACCAAACGCTTTCCCCAAGGAACTGCCGCATAATTATCTGGAGTAATAAACCCTTCACTCTTGGTTGCCATAGTACTCTAAATCTTCATTATACCTCTTTAGAAGCATAATGCAAAGTTCATTGTAGTACTGCATGTTTTCCTCAAGTTGTTCGGGAGAACTATCAAAGTTATTTGTCAGTTTCTCAACCATTGACTGAAAAGGAATGTCAGCAAATAGCAAGGTCAATGCTGCAATAATATAAGAACCAGTATGATGACCGGGAGAAATATCGGGCATCTGAATAATCACATCAAATGGTTTTGGATCCACTTCTTCATACTGTTCAAGATTTTCACCATACCAGCAGATCGCACCTAGACCACACATGTAAACGCAATCTTTAACCAGATAATCTTGTGCTTCTTCGGACATTTTAGCAATGTCCTCCCTCTTAGGCAGTTCTCCCCTTTTCAGTGCCTCATTTACTTCTTCTGGAGCACCGTCAAATTGTTGTTCGTCATGAATGACATTGACAAGATCATGTCGCTTGATCAGGCACTCAAGAAATTGTAAAGTGAATTCTGTGGTTTCTTCACTTTCTTTTTTGACTTCAGCAATGCGGGACTGAAGTGCTTTAATGTCGAATTTTTCTTCCATAATTACCTCACTTTTTAATTACATCGGCAACGAAATTGCCTTTTACAAACACCTCGTCTACCACATTTTGAACGCGACGGGCAGTGGCAAAACCAACCTTGTTATTGTAGACGGGAATGACCACCTTGCCAAACGGTTTCAGGTAGTTCTCAAAATCGCCAGCATTCAGTTCACCAGATTTCATGCGAGCAGTGTCCTCAGGATGAACCCGAATGCAACGACCAATGCTTTGAACGGTGGAAATAAAGTTCTGCTGACGCAGGAAAATGCAGGACTGAATACCGGGAACACTGATACCTTCGGTCAGAATACCAATGTGCAGAACCACAAACTTACGGTCTGCATCAGCACCATAATCAGCAAGAATATCCAGAAACTCAGTGCGAGAAACCTTACGCTGGTTGATGTAAGCACCATACTTAGAAGTAATGTGCAGAACATCATAACCATTCTCATTCATTTCTTCCATGAAGGAAGTGTTGGAGAGCATATTCATCATGACTTTGGTGTTGGGAGCAACAACCAGAACCTTATTCATATGATCCTCATTGAGAATAGTATCACAAAGCGTATAGAAATCACGCTCATGAGCATTCTCTTTATCGCGAGCAGAAGCAACTTCCACCACAGAAGTCACTGGAGGAAGAATACTGCCATTCTGCAGCAGTTCAGGTGCCTTGACACTATGAATCTTTGAACCGAACACTTCGGCATCGTTGTTACCGGGTTTAGAGGCAACCTGACTGAACTTAGGAGTCGCAGTCATAGAATAGAAATTCTTAGTGGTTTTGCTGATTTCCTTTACGGAATCAAAGAACCGCTTGTTCACAGCATTGTGGCACTCGTCAAGATAGACGGTATCCAGTTCCAGTTCTGCCTTCACAATCTTATCCAGAGAATGATAAGTCGTGAAGATCAGTTTGTGACCTTCCGTTTTCTCATGCCAATAGGCAAGTTCCAGAAAGTCAGTGATACGAGTATGATTGGTATCACCACTATGAATATGAAGAATATTTGCATTGTCAATGAACTTTTCGAATTCATTGGACAGTTGCTGGCAAAGGACCAGTTTAGGAGCAACTACAAGAATGGTCTTAGCACTTTCACCTTCGGTGAAACGATGCTTCGCATCCGCAATCATCATGATGCTCTTACCTGCACTGGTAGGAGCAACAGTCAGCATCTTAGAATGCTCACGCATCAGAGAGAACACTTCTTGTTGTTGGGGACGGAGAGAAAGCATTGACCTCTTTGTGTATGAGAATATTATAGAACAAAAAAAGACCCTACGAGGGTCTCAGTGGACAGTTTTCAAAGTGTCCTGATTCTTATTGAGATTATAATTTGTCTTCAACGGGAACAAACCTATTCTACTTGTATTCTTATAGGTCTGTCAAGTTCTTGTCTTTTAGGTATTCTTGGTATAGAATGTCCTCATGTAAATGTGCCTGAATCTCATGAGGTTGCTCAAGATATTCAAGGTCTTCTACACACTCTCCCATATAATACCTCTTACAAGATTTAATCTTGAGTTCCCCTTTAACAAATTGAAGAACATGAAATAATTCATGAAGAAGAGTGATAACATAATCCCTCTTATCCATATAAGTATCCAGTTCAATTAAAAATTCTCTTGGTTTATATGATTCTCCAATAAAATCACAATATCCCAGTGAACCTTCTCTTTTAAGTCCACGATGAAGAATCTCAATTTCCAGTTTATGTCGAGGAAGATACTTGGATACGAACCAAGTTACTACATCCTTACAGATACGCTTAGAGTATCCATACCCTTCAGTGTAAAGTGTCAACATCAGAATACAAAGTTCAATACAGCATTACAAATCCTTACGCTCCAGTTCATTAGAATCATAAAAGATCCAATGAAAATCAGTCTATCAAGTGTTGTGTAACTCATGGGGTGCCTTAGGTTGTCCACACACTCTAAGACTCCTTACAGGCGATTGTAGGGGTCTCTGGGACGGTTTCTGAAGTGTCCTAAGCGTCGAAGAAAAATAGATGAAACAATCTAGAGGTCTCCTTAGTAAATCCAAAATAATTTCTTGCAGCATGAGGACAATGACCATCCCATATTATTAAACGATTAAAGACATTAGCAATAATGTCAATTTCTTCCCAAGGTGTAGGATCTGTAAATACTCCTGTTGGAGCACATTCTGCCCAAATATCGTTTGAATTATGTTCATATGTATGTCTCATTCCGGTTCTCTTATGTGCTAAAAGAGAAGTTCCAGAACAATATGGTGCATCGGGAGTTAAATAAACTGCTGCAGCATATCGTTGCTCATCGGAATGATATACTAAATGATCGTTAGCAGTGCAGTATTGAAATCTACCACAAATTTCATGTTCTTCTGTCCATTTGGTAATTTTTTCTCCAATAATAGATTCAAAACATTCTTTAGTTCCTTCAACGATAAATTGCTCATATGATCTATATCCCATAAAACCTTTACCAAATCCACCTTCTGCATATTCTTGTTCTAATGCCCAGTTTCTAATTGCATAAGGATCTTCATAAAAATTATCTACTACCCATAATGTACCTCTTTTATTATTATTAATCTTTGCTCCACTTCCGCTTAGTATTACAGTCATAGTTTAAAATCCTAAATGTTTTTTTCTTATGAATTCTAAGTCATATGTTGTTTCTTTTATTGAATGATTTTTATTCTTGAATGGTAAATCTTCAGGAGAGCATGTTCTCCAGTTAGGTCCCCACTTTTCGGTCAAATACTCAATGTTCACATCATTAGAATATATGAGTTTTTCATTTAAGGTCGGATCAGTTTTTTTTGTTTGACTACCTTTAGTATAATATTCTTCCTTAAGGCCATTACCGTGATAATAATTAGAATTCAAAGACGTTACTCTTTTAATTGGTTGATGTTGAAATCTCATGATATAATCAGCATCTTCACAGTATGCGGGGTATAAATTTTCATCAAATATTCCAAACTTTTGAATAATATGATCACGAATTAAAAATAAATCCCAACTACCTACATTAAAATCTCCTGAGTAACCATGTATAATTCCAATATCAGCATCTGATTCTGCTGTTGAAACCATCTCATTTAAAAATCCGGGACAGAATGCAACATCATCATTTGTAATAATCCAATAAGGAGACATTACATTTGATTTAATAATTAGGTTCCAAGCACCAGAACATCCAATATTTCCCGGAAGATTACATACCTTAATATTTTTGACATATTTGTGTTTTATTTTGCTTAAGGCATTCAATTCTTCATCAAGTTCACCTCTTCCATTATTATTAATGATTATAAAATTTTCTGTAGGGTAATCAATACTCATCAAAAGCCTTGAAACCCAATATGCACTGTTTACTACAGCAGTTCCTATTACTGGTATCATATGTTCCTTGTTATTATTTTTAAAAGTTAAAACCTCTTCGTAAGATTCTAAACCTGCTCCGTTGCTTTTTTCTGATATAAGTGAAAAATTATTTACACTCATAAAATCTAAAATTTCTTTTTTTGATGGTGTATCATAATATAAAGGTTTAACTTGAACTTCTAATTCAATTGTATCCACATTAGAGATCATATTCCCAAGAGATTTGATCACATTTAAATCATTTCCTTGAGTGTCTATTTTTAGAAAATCAATATGATCGATATCATTTTTAGACATAAAATTGTCAAGTCTAATTGATTTAACTTCTATTATATCTGCTAGTTGATCATATCCAGGATCTATTTGTTCACACCATTTACCCATTTCTCCATCTTTGTTTATTTTATATAATGAAGAATATCCATAGTGATCATAACGATAAAAAGGTAGAATATCTTCTACATCTGATACCGCAAGTTGAAAAAATTTAATCCTTGAATCATTTTTGTTAGATTCATATAAAAGATGATGACTCCAAGGTGAAGGTTCAAAAGCATAAATTTCATCATAATCTTTAAATCTTGGAATACTTTCTCCCAAACAAGATCCAATATCAAACGCAATTTTTTTTGTCATTTAACATATACCTTTCTGCTTTCTTAGTAGTGCCATCAACACAGGACATTTTATTTAACATCTCAGAATCTACTAAATCTGGGTGAATCCACCAATCTTCATAAGGTCTAAAATCATCTGGAGATATATTATTTACTACTCTTACATATCCATAACTTTCAAGATACTTTCTTGATTTCTCTTGAAATGATTTAGTTTCATCGCAATAATGATCATGCTCATAGGTAATTACAGCAAACTTATAAGAATCAAATGGAATACTTAATAGAATTTTATATGTAACTTCGGGAGGATCACAATCAAGTTGAAGATAATCAATATTATGAGGAAAATCGAGTCCAGAAAGAAAATTAGGATAGTTGATTAAAGTTGCATCCTTTAATAAACAAGTGTTACTTCTTTCTTGATTATGAGCGTTTACAAAATTTTCATCAATATCTAAAGCAACACCTTTCCATCCAAAATCTTTTTCTAACAATGCTGTATTATTTCCATAAAAAGCATTACCAGCACCTATTTCAAGGTAAGTTCCATTTCTTTTTCCATTAAGCATAGTAAGAACAAACATATCCTGATATGCCTCAGAATAGTTTTGCTCAATATTTTCAGATCCATTAAATTTTATTTTAAGATCATTATATTTACTCTTCTTATAGGATGGAAATTTTTCAATCTCGACATTCATATTTTTGAGATTATTCATAGTAAGTTGATAAAACTCACTATTCATTTCATACTTATCGAGTAAATTTAAAAGCAAATCTTTAGATTCTTCACATAACCCACAGAACCAACCGCTAACTGCTTTTTGGAAAATGAGTGTGTATTCTCCCAAATAGTATCCACCTATTCTTAGTGGGGGAGAATTTGGATCTGATACTTTTAATCCTATTGAAGCAATTGCATAACTTTCGTTCCAATTTCCATCAATGGTCTGCTTTTCATAAAATTTACTCATTAAATAATAAGCTTCTGGACGATTTGGGCATAATGCAAGAGCATTCAAAAGAAGTCCTTTTACTGTAAAATTCCTTGTTCCTTGAGAATCAAAGCATAGGGAACTTAATATTAAACACTCATACTTAAGAATATCTTCTTCATATCTTTCTGCTGCACGAAGATAATAAGAAACTGCAGCAGCAGTTTGACCTATATTATTGTAAAATATTGCTAATTTGAAATTAGTTTCTGGATTTTCTGGATCATTAGTATAATTAATTAATAAATCATCTATATTATTAGTATCGTAAACGCATATATGATTGATTTTTTGCAAAAAGTCAGAAGTTGAAATTAAATTTAACCATTCTTTTCTATGATTTAGAAAATTATTCCAAGATAACTCTTTATCATCTAACAATATTTCTTGTTTTCCTCTACTAATAACCCCACATCCATGATCTGTGTCTACAACAAACATATCCAAATCATCTCTTTCTTTTCTTAACTGAACAAATGCTTTCCAACAATCACCATTCCAAATACCTCCAGTAAAGGGAATGATTTGATGTTCTTCCTGCTGTGGGTTCATGTCATGACAGATAATATAACCACCATCGTTTAAAATTTCCAACGAATTTATAATATCTCTATAAACTTGATCTGAATGATGTAATCCGTCTATAAAAATTACATCAAAATTTTCATTATTATTTTTAAAAAAATCGTCAGAAGTAAGATGTATAGTTGCTGGACTTTGTAATTCTGGATCAACTCCAACTTTATACTCGCATTTTATATTTGAAAAATTAACACCATCAGAAACACCTATTTCTAGGTATTTTTTTGCGTTAATTTTTTGTATTAAAAAGTTTATAATGTCAGTTCTCAACATAAAATTTACTCAATTTGATAATCATAAACTACCTTATTTAGATTGATCTCTTAAAGAGAATTTCCATATTTTTCAATGTCATTATGCTTAAAAAGACCTTTTCCCCAAGCAACTTTAAAATTTTGTCTTACCCACCAGTAACTAATATCATTCTCCAAAAGAAGACTTTTTTCTTTAAAGGTATATATTTTATTTAAATAAAAGTCTTTTTTATACATACATGGATTATTAGTAAAACAACTCCATCTTCCAGTAGTTACATAATAATCATTTACTTTTTGTATTTTATCTGGGAATTGTAAATGTAAATCATCAATCCAATGGCAACACTCCATTAGATGTGGAGATATAGTATCCGTAATATTATCATAGTGATTTAATTCATTTCCAATATAAGCATCTTTACTGTAAAGAGGATATCCTGGATTTTCTCTGTGTCTATATCTAATACAATCATATCCATGATCTAACATATCAATTCCAGATTTCAATCTCTCAAAACTTATATTCTCATTTTCTATTAATTCCCAGTCATGCTCAAGTAACAATACATTGTCGGTTCTGGCAATCTGACATAATTTTACGAATGCCCTTCCTATTCCAATATTTTCTTCAAAGGCAATGAATGGAATTTGATACTCATTTGCAATATTAATATCTTCCTCGGAACATTCTTGGAAAAAGAGAGTTACATCATTTGCCAAATCAAATAACCCATTTAACTTATATGTCTCTAGAGTATTTCTAAGAGTTTCATATGAATTCCAAGATAATATTCCGACAGATAATGGTAATTTGATCGAATTATTTTTGGGTTTGAAAAGAATATCTTGAGTATTTTGAATGGAATCTAAATCAAATTTTTCATATCCCAGAGAGAATAATTTTTCATAAGTTTTTTTGTTAAGATTCCAGTCGGGATGATTTATACCCCAACCAACTTCAATTAAAATATGAGGTTTAAATTTTTGAATTAAATTCCAAGATCCTTCAAGAACATTTCTTTCATATCCTTCAACATCAATTTTAATAAAATCTATTTGTTTAATATCTTTATAGTAATCATCCAATCTAACTGTTGAGACAATTTCAGAATTCATTTCATTAAAAAAGTTTTCATTCTGATTTGGATCTTTATCATATAAAGTATTCCATCCAATATTTGAATCTTTGGATTTATATAATGTTTTTTCCTCTTTACAATCTCCTAAGGCAATATTATTGTAAGTTATATTTTTAAAATTTTTTAATAAAGTTTTACTTTTATTTAAATACTCAATACATGGCTCAAATAAGTGAATATGATTATATGAAATATTTTCCGCGATAGACTTAGCAAATAATCCTATATTACTTCCAACATCAATTATAACCTTATCTTTTAAATTACTCTTATAGTTTGAAATTAAATCTAAACAACTTTGAGAGTGCATGGAAATAAATGTTTCATATTTAGATTCTTCTGATACAAGATCATATTTTTTCCACCATTTCTCCCCAGTATGCTTACTTTTCCAGTGATGATGAATATAATCTCTTGAATATCTAATATTCCCAAATCTACCATAAGTATCATGACAAACTATACTTAAAGCAATTTGCTCATCTAATTTATTTCCACATCTATCTTCAGGTGAAAAATTATGATTCAAATAATCAACTATTTTTAATGCCTTTTCGCATAGTTCTTTTCTAAATTTTTTTGGCAGATGTATAACGCCAGTGTTATACATTAAAAAGGAACTGTCAAAATTAATATCAAAAGTTTTCCAAGGAATATTTGGAAGAATTTTATCCAAATTTCGCCATTCCATTATTGGATACTCAACATTATCAAAAACAATATAATTTTGATTCCAAAAAACATTTGGAATTGATCTTTGAAATTCTGTGTCTATATCAATTAAAGTAATATCTTCATTTTCATCAAAATTCATCAAACAAATAATTTTTTCCACAAGAATATTAATTGGATTTATATTATTAGATCCTCCATAATTTCTTGAAAGGTTTATATGATTATGGATTATATTCTCTTTTTGGAAATATTCAATATTTTTTCCACTTGTTTCATTATTGAAAATATGTATAAAGTCATAATTTTGTATTTTCTTTAAAGAAAAAACTGATGCCTTTAATTCTTCTAATCCATTTTGGTATGAATGACCACCTAAATTATCAACAAACAAGTACGCATAATTCATCTTATAAAAACCTCTTCAAACTTTTTAATCACTGATTTGGGAGAAAATTCTTCATTCAAATACTCAGTATTAAAAGGATTATTTCTGTTGATATTTAGTAGGATGTTTTGAAGGTCTTTTTTATTTTGATACTTAAAACAATTATCGTTCAAAAACATAAAGTGATTTCTACCACCTAATGGATGATTATTTTGTAAATCATAATTATCATAAGAAATTATCTGTTTATTTTTTGAGGCAAACTCTAAAATTGAAAGTCCAAAAGTTTCCCCATAATCTCTTGCATGTAAAAAAGCATCACAAGTATTAATGAATTGAACTTTATAATGTAAATTAATTACTGGATTGAAATATAAACATCTTTCATGATTAATTTTGAAATCTGTATTCATAAACAAAAACCAAATATCAGATCTTTTTTCTAAGACCTCTAAAATAGATTCTATTACAAAATCAATATTGAAAGTATCTTTTCCACCATATCTCCCAATTACCGTTGCACTTTCTGGTATTCCAAAATCTTTTCTATAGTTTTGGTCATGATCTGGCAAATTTATCATGTGCGGAACGAATGGAATTTTATAATCAGTTTTTTGTGTCATCCATTCTGATATAAACGCATACCTATCTCCATGAACTTCATTAGTATCAGAACAAAAAACAGAATGAATAAGATTTTTAGCGTTACTAACTTCTATACCATCTTTATTTCCATATTTTATTGCATAAAAATAATCAATACCATTTTTTTCTATAAAATTATCAACTTCATCAAATAATTTATATCCAATTGTCTTGAATTGTTTTTCAAAATTTTCAATAGAATCTTGATAATTCTCCAATTTTAAATCATAAAAAATTATTGGATCTAAATTTAAATATTTTCTTAAATAAAAAGCATAATCATATATGGCAACACTTGTTCCTCGTTCATTTAAAGAATTTGTATGTAAAACAATTTTTTTCATTAATTATTTTTCAAATATTGGAAATAGGTTTTTTATATAACCACAGATTGCCATTTTTATTATCATGATCATAATAAGTAATATTTTCTACACCAAAATATTCATTCACAGCACGATAAACCCCATCCCACCCATAATCATCTCCAGTAATTAATCCACCCGGTTTAATTTTTGAATACCATGCTTTTATATCAGCAAGAACATTATCATAATCATGTGCAGCATCAATATGAATAAAGTCAATTGATTCATCTGCAAACGTTTTAGATGCTTCAATACTTGCTAACTTAATTGGTGTGATATAATCATTTACTTCACATTCCAAAATATTATTCTGGAATACTTCATACAATGATATTCCCTTTTCTTGTAAAGATTTAATTAGATCTATATGCTCTTCACTACCTTCCCATGTATCGACACAATAAAATTTAATATTTTTTCCAGATTCTTTGATTAGTGAAGCAACATAAGAAGAAGATCTTCCCATCCAAGAACCAACTTCAACCATAACAGAATTATCTGAAATTTCATTCATACACATATTATAAAATGATGGGTATTCAAAAAAACCATCAATATCTTTCCATGTTTTTTCTGGAAGTAAAAAGTTTTTAACTCTTTCTAACTCAAATATTTTAGACGGTAACAAGTTTATATCATACTTTTTAAGTATATGATCGGTTCTACCTAAAGGATCCGTAGAATTTTCAGATGGAGTATAGTTATCAACTAAATTAACTTCGTCATAATGAAGAAATGAATTGCACTTCATTTTTATTCTTTCATTATCACCCATCCAACTAAAGTGCCATCCACATTCTTGAATAGTTCCATTTTCAGTTATAAAGATATCAGAAAAATCTATAATATTATTTGTAGATTTTGCTTCTCTTATTTCTGATAATGTATATTTTTTTAAATGATGCTTCATGCAAAAATATGGCACGGACCATTCTCTTGCAATATTATTTTCATCATAAACTCTTAAATCTGCTCTTCCGTTTAAAAATACTAAAGGAACTCTTAAGATATTTTCTGAATATTTTTCTGCGATAGATGCATAATAGTTCAGATATTTTGGATCAATAATTTCATCACAATCTCCAATGTAGCAGATATCATCATCTTTAATAAATTCTGCTGCAGCATTTCTTTGCATTCTTTCTCTAATCCAAGTATCAGAGATCCAAGAATTTATACTATTTTTTGGTAATTCTACTTCAACAACTTGTATTTTATCTTTTGGTAATCCTAATTGATCTATTATATCTTTACATGTAAAAGGTTTTGGTTTGCCACTGTGGGTCCTATCCGCATCACAGATAATAAATTTATCTACATGGTCATACAACAAATTAATTCTAAGTTCCAGCAACTCCTTTTCATTGAAATAAGGAAAACAATCAATTATTCTCATTTATAAAATCCTCCACAACTTTTTCTGGCACACTTAAAAGATATGCTGCATTATCTTGAAACCCAAAAGTGAATAATAAGTTTCCTTTATATCTTGCCATTCCAACACAAAACTCAACATGACCTCCCATAAAATTAAATTCTTTTGAGTGATTTATAATATTGAAACTTTTATCCCATATTATAAATCTGTGGTAATATCTAGCATCCTTTCTGCCCACTTCACTATTAAATAAATCAACTTCATGAGTGCAAGCAAGGTAATAATCACCTATTGGAATAACTTGCGAACCTCCTCTAAGATCTCTTGGAAGTTGAATTGGATTTGATAAACTTACTGTTTGTGATGTTTTTGTTTCTGGATCGACTTTTACAACTTCTGTTGGATTTCCCCATTTTACATAGTGATAAGGTTTATCAATAATAGGCATCCAATTCTTTTCGCAATAAGAATTTGGATCCTTTGGTGGTGGGATTCTAAATCTAGAAACTTCTTTGACAGAATTATCAGAAACTTCAATCTCACAAAGTTCCATTCTTCCCGTGCCAATTGTATCTAAATCTCTTCTAACTCCAGAAAGATAGAGTTTATCATTCCATGAAAAAATACGAGCATCTTCTAGACCTATAAATTCCCATTGAGGTTCATAGGTATCGAATTTTGAAGTGTCTACTTTATTGTATCTTGTAATATTAAAATTTTCATCTAATTCAAGATAATAATTATCAGTTCTTAAGTGCATATCATTTTCAGGATGCACATAAGTCAATGGACCCCATTGATGTTGAAATAGTTTCTTTTCAGAATGATAAAAAGTATAATTTACCGATCTTAAGTTAACTAATATCTTATTCTGATGTATAAAAATGGATGGATTCATAATACCCAATCCATTTGTGAGTTCTGATGGTATAATTAATGGATGTATAGTTCCACCATTATCTAATGCAAGTTTAGCAAAATTGTTCATCATATCTTTTATCTAAGGTTTCAATTTTTTACTGTAAGGTAAAAATCAATTTCAATTATTTATAGTATCAATAAAAGACCATATGAATTATTTTAAGGTATTAATTGCTCTAAAGATTGAATTCTAGAAGTTAAATTGTCAATTATTTCTTGTTGCTCTTGAACTGCTTTAATAAGAGGTGCAATAAATTGATCATAACGAAGTGCTTGTTGACTATCTGGATTTTCTTTATCGGATAATACCCATCCACCAAAATCTGAAGCACCACATTCTTCATATGCTTGCTTTACTTCTTGTGCTAAAAATCCATAATGAGTTCTTGTTCCGGGTGAAGAAACAAGGTCATAATCAGCAGGTCCTGATGGATTTTCTTTTTCAACTCTAGTATTACCACCGATAATCCATTTATAGGATATTGGATTTAATTTTTTAACAAAGTTTAAACCTAAAATTGAAGGAGTTATTTCTGTTTTATCTCTTTGGTCTGATGTTTGAATAGTTCCATTTGCAGCCCAAATTGCAGACCATCTTAATCCACTAGCTCCGCAAGTAAAAGAGTTGTCTGCATTTGGATTCATTGTGTTTCCAATTCTTATTTGAGCAGTATTTGCTCCTATAAAGAAATTTCTACCACTTAAATTACTGTTAAGTGAAGTTAAAGAAGAACTATAACTTATTGATAATATATTAGAACCACCTCCAACAATACCATAACAATAAGTTTCCGCACCAGGACTTGCGGATGATTGATATGAAACAATATTTCCATCATTTTGTAATGCTGCTAGTGGAAATCCTGCTGATGTGACTGTAGCACCATTTGAATACAAACTTTCTCCACTAATATCTCCATTTGTTTGCAAAAGTCCTGTGCTCGGATTATAAGAAAATGCAGTTGCCGCAGTTCTTACTGAAGCAGTTTGGTTTGTTCCTGCTGCAGCAACAAATACTGGATAGAATGTAGATGCTGTTGTTACTGCAGTTGCATTAATTGTTGTTGATGGTCCAGTTATTCCCTGAGCACCCTGAGTTCCTGTGGTTCCTTGAGAACCTGTAATACCTTGGCGACCCTGAATACCTTGAGTTCCTTGAGACCCAGTTAGACCTTGAATACCCTGAGTTCCTGTAGTTCCCTGAGAACCAGTGATACCTTGGCGACCCTGAATACCTTGAGTTCCTTGAGAACCAGTTAGACCCTGAATACCTTGAGAACCTGTAGTTCCTTGAGAACCTGTAATACCTTGGCGACCCTGAATACCTTGAGTTCCTTGAGTTCCTGTTGTTCCTTGAGAACCAGTTATTCCTTGAGCACCTTGAGTTCCCTGAGTTCCTTGAGAACCATCAATTCCTTGAGTTCCCTGAGTTCCTTGAGAACCATCAATTCCTTGAATTCCTGTGGTTCCTTGAGAACCATCAATTCCTTGAGTTCCCTGAGTTCCTTGAGAACCGGCGATACCTTGAGTGCCTTGTAATCCTGCCACAAAAGGATCAGTCCAAGAAACACCAATACCCGCCCCTACAACAGTTAAGATTGAACCAGCAGTACCAACATTACCATAATAATCTTTAAGACCAGAACGAATTCTTAGATTTCCATTTACATCTAAAGGATCTGATGGATTTGTGATTGCAACACCAACATAACCATTTCCATCTATACGAACTTTTTCAGTAGCTCCAGAATTTCCCAATCCGCTCCAAAAACTTATCGTGCCGGTTTGTCCTCCTGGACCCCAAGATAAAAATCTTAATCCATTTGCGGGCGAATAATAATCAAACGATCCTGAAGAAACCCTATTTGCCGTAGTTTGCCCATTTACAGTAATCGCCCCAGAACTTTCTATTGTCTCAGTGGGATTTGTTCTACCAACTCCAAGTTTATTGGAAACATAAGCACCACCAGATACCTGAAGTGGTTGTGATGCTGTTCCCGTTGCTGTAGAAGTATTTGCAAAAATATTAGCAACACTTAAGACATTCGTATTTGCATTAAATTGGAATGCTGTTGCTGTACTTCTCGCTTTTGCTGTTTGGTCGGATCCTGTTGCTCCAACCATAACTGGATATAATGTTGCGGTTGAAGTATCGTCAGTTGCGTTGATGGTGTTAGAAGGTCCTACAGTGCCTTGAGAACCGGTGATACCTTGAGTTCCTTGATTTCCTAAAGATCCTTGAACACCTTGAATTCCTGTGGTTCCTTGAGAACCAGTTAAACCTTGAATACCTTGAGACCCAGTAATACCTTGAGCACCTTGAGTTCCTGTGGTTCCTTGAGAACCAGTTAAACCTTGAATACCTTGAGAACCAGTGATACCTTGAGTTCCTTGAATACCTTGAGTACCTGTAGTTCCTTGAGAACCAGTGATACCTTGAGAACCTTGAGTTCCTGTGGTTCCTTGAGAACCAGTTAAACCTTGAATACCTTGAGAACCAGTGATACCTTGAGCACCTTGAGTTCCTGTGGTTCCTTGAGAACCAGTTAGACCCTGAATACCTTGAGAACCTGTAGTTCCTTGAGAACCTGTAATACCTTGGCGACCCTGAATACCTTGAGCACCTTGAGTTCCTGTGGTTCCTTGAGAACCAGTTAGACCTTGAATACCTTGAGACCCAGTAATACCTTGAGCACCTTGAGTTCCTGTGGTTCCTTGAGAACCAGTTAGACCCTGAATACCTTGAGAACCTGTAATACCTTGAGTACCCTGAAGACCTTGCCTACCTTGAATTCCTTGAGTACCTGTGATACCTTGAGCACCTACTACGTTTGAAAGTTCAAAGGCATAAATCGTTGGACCAGTATTTTCCCCAAAATTAAAGTTCCCTCCAGCTAAAGTTACAACTTTTAAATTATATGAATATGTTCCAGCAGGAGGAGTATCAATTACAGAAAGTGCATATGGAGAATTTTCACTTCCAGCAGAACCTTCAAACTGAACATCATTTCCAATTGGAGTTGAATCTCTGTACAGTTGAATACGACCCCAAGTGCCTGCAGTTGCATTTTCTGCATCACCAGTTACAGTAACTTGAACTGGATTTCCATTTGTTGTAATAGTAGTTGTAACAATACCAACTGGGAAAGAAGCACTACTTAATACAGTTACTTTTGCTCCAAGTGTTTGAGAATAATTTAATACTCCAACTGTGGGAGCAGGACCCTGAACACCTTGAGTTCCCTGAAGACCTTGCCTACCTTGAATACCTTGAGATCCCTGAGTTCCTGTAGTTCCTTGAGAACCAGTTAGACCTTGGATACCTTGAGAACCAGTTATACCTTGAGCACCTTGAGTTCCTGTAGTTCCTTGAACACCTTGAGTTCCTGTAGTTCCCTGAGAACCCGTGATACCTTGAGTTCCTTGAATACCTTGAGTTCCTTGAATACCTTGAGATCCTGTGGTTCCTTGAGAACCCGTTATTCCTTGAGCACCTTGAATACCTTGAGATCCTGTGGTTCCTTGAGAACCAGTTAGACCTTGAACACCTTGAGTTCCTGTAGTTCCTTGAGAACCAGTGATACCTTGAGTTCCTTGAATACCTTGAGTTCCCGTTGTTCCTTGAGAACCTTGTGTTCCTTGAACACCTTGAATTCCTTGAGTTCCTTGAATACCTTGAGATCCTGTGGTTCCTTGAGAACCAGTTAAACCTTGAATACCTTGAGAACCAGTTAGACCTTGGGTTCCTGTAGTTCCTTGAGAACCAGTTATACCTTGAGTTCCTTGAACACCTTGAGTTCCCGTTGTTCCTTGAGAACCTTGTGTTCCTTGAACACCTTGGATACCTTGAGAACCAGTGATACCTTGAGTTCCTGTAGTTCCTTGAGAACCAGTGATACCTTGAGTTCCTTGAATACCTTGAGTTCCCGTTGTTCCTTGAGAACCAGTGATACCTTGAGTTCCTTGAATACCTTGAGTTCCTTGAATACCTTGAGATCCTGTGGTTCCTTGAGAACCAGTTAGACCTTGAATACCTTGAGAACCAGTGATACCTTGGCGACCCTGAATACCTTGAGTTCCTTGAGACCCAGTTAAACCTTGAATACCTTGAGAACCAGTTAGACCTTGGATACCTTGAGAACCAGTGATACCTTGAGTTCCTGTAGTTCCTTGAGAACCAGTTAAACCTTGAATGCCTTGAGATCCTGTAGTTCCTGTAGTTCCTTGAGAACCAGTTAAACCTTGAATACCTTGAGCACCTTGAGTTCCTGTGGTTCCTTGAGAACCAGTTAAACCTTGGGTTCCTGTAGTTCCTTGAGAACCAGTTAGACCTTGGATACCTTGAGAACCTGTAGTTCCTTGAGAACCAGTTAGACCTTGGATACCTTGAGAACCTGTAGTTCCTTGAGAACCAGTTAGACCTTGGATACCTTGAGAACCAGTGATACCTTGAGTTCCTGTAGTTCCTTGAGAACCAGTTAGACCTTGGATACCTTGAGAACCAGTGATACCTTGA
>Ga0129333_10000673_pt1 | contig 29230 bp, 33 predicted proteins | sample CPB6_08_DNA_FD_94474 | JGI IMG/M metagenome (GOLD analysis project Ga0129333, IMG submission 94474) | Freshwater to marine salinity gradient microbial communities from Chesapeake Bay, USA - CPBay_Sum_0.6_0.8_DNA | ecosystem: Environmental > Aquatic > Marine > Coastal | place: USA: Chesapeake... | reverse complement strand
GGTGTAGGGGGAGGGCGTCTGCGGCGTATCGGGCATGGCCTGCTCTTGAAGGGCGATTATGGCGGAACTGTAAAGAGATTGGCCGGAAAGGCAAATTGGTCATGAGGAGGGGGAGGGAGGGTTTGTAGGTGGGCGGCGGAGTCCAGACTGAGGGTTCCTTTGGGAACTCCCAGCCGTGAAAACCATTGCGTCCATTGTCAGGTCTTTGCTCCCCATTTAGCAATATGCAACCGCAACCATTGGGGCCTAGGCATGGCTGACAAATCTGACCTGCCGTCGTTTCAGAGCTACTTCTGGCCTGCGATCGAGTCACTTCGCGCCCGCGGCGGATCGGCAACCATCGAGGAACTCGAAGATGACGTTGCTGCCAATCTGCACATGACCGATGAACTCCGGGCCGTGCCGCATGGCAATGGATATCGGACGCAGTTCGAGTACGAGTTGGGATGGGTTAGAACCTATCTTAAGAAAGCTGGACTTGCCGCCAACAGTGAGCGTGGCGTTTGGTCCCTGACCGACAGCGGCGAGTCCGTCTCGGAGGCAGAGGTTCAACTGGTTCCGAATCGCGTCCGCGAGCTGGACAGGGCTGAGAGAGGCAAACGGGCCGACAGGTTGGCAGCTGAAAGTGGAGAAGATCAGGAACCGCTGTCATGGGGAGATCACCTGCTCGAAAAGCTGCTGTCGATCAGGCCTGATGCCTTTGAAAGGCTCTGCCAGCGATTACTCCGCGAAAGCGGTTTTACGCGCGTGGAAGTGACCGGACGCACTGGTGATGGCGGAATCGATGGTATCGGCACGCTGCGCGTTAACCTTGTCTCGTTCCATGTCCTGTTCCAGTGCAAGAAATGGCGGGGTGGTGTCGGAGCAAAGGAAGTACGCGATTTCCGTGGCGCCATGATTGGGCGCGCGGACAAGGGTCTGATTGTCACCACGGGACACTTCACTGCGGATGCCCGAAGGGAGGCCTCGCGTGATGGAGCCCCGGCTATCGATCTTGTCGATGGCGAAGCCGTTTGCGGGCTCCTGAAGGATCTCAGACTGGGCGTGCAGGTTGCGCAGGTGGAGCAGGTCTCGATTGTCGACTCCTTTTTCGAGTCGATCTGACGCTTCGTTTTATCATGCAGGCTGCAGGGACGCCGGCGCGTTGGTAGCTGGTCAATCAAGCGCCTGACGATGAAGGTCCGGCATCTGAACATCTTGGCAAACGCATCAGTCTCAAAGCGTAGGCGTATGTTTAGCCTCTGGACCGCGCCCTGGTCTCACCGCTTCCTTGCCATCCTGCCCATCTCCCGCCATAAGACCCGCCAGTTGAGGAAAAATCACCGTTCGGACGGGGTTGCGTGAGATGACACAGGCATTGCGGCTGGGGATTGCGGGTCTTGGAACCGTGGGTGGCGGGGTGCTCGACATCCTTGCCCGTCATGGTGCGCTGGTGGCCGCGCGGGCCGGTCGCCCGGTCGAGGTGGTCGCCGTCTCGGCGCGGTCCCGGGGCAAGGACCGGGGGCACGACCTCTCGAAGCTCGTCTGGCACGACGACCCGGTGAAACTGGCCGCCGATCCCGGCATCGACGTCTTCGTCGAACTCATGGGCGGCGAGGGCGATCCGGCGAGATCCGCCGTCGAGACCGCGCTCCGGGGCAGCAAGCATGTGATCACCGCCAACAAGGCGCTTCTCGCCCATCACGGTGCGGGTCTGGCGCGGCTCGCGGAGGATCGGGGCGTGGCGCTCAATTTCGAGGCGGCCGTCGCGGGCGGCATCCCCATCGTCAAGACCATCCGTGAGGGGCTTGCCGGAAACCGGCTGGGAAAGGTTTTCGGAATCCTCAACGGCACCTGCAACTACATCCTGACCAAGATGGCCAATGAAGGCCGGAGTTTTGCCGATGTGCTGAAGGAAGCGCAGGCGCTGGGCTATGCCGAGGCCGACCCCACCTTCGACGTCGGCGGCTTCGACACGGCCCACAAGCTTGCGGTGCTCACCGCGCTGGCCTTCGGGGCGGAGGTCAATCTCAAGGCCATCGATATCGAGGGCATCGAGCGGATCACGCTGGAGGACATCCGCAACGCCTCCGAGATGGGTTACAAGATAAAGTTGCTCGGTGTCGCGGTTGCCAGCGGGCAGGGCATCGAGCAGCGTGTCCATCCCACACTGATCCCGAAGGGCTCGCCCGTCGCCGACACGGACGGCGTGTTCAACGCCGTCGTGGTGAAGGGCGATTTCGCTGGCGACCTGATGCTGGAGGGACGCGGCGCGGGCGCCCATCCCACGGCCTCAGCCGTGCTCTCCGACGTCGTCGATATCGCGCGTGGCAACCGCAGGCCGGTGTTCGGCGTACCCGCCGGTGAATTGCGGCCATACCAGGCCGCACCTCCCCGCGCCCATGAGGGCGGCTTCTATGTCGCCCTCACCCTGCAGGACAAGCCGGGCGCCGTGGCTGCCGTCGCCAGCATCCTGGCCGACGAGAAGATCTCGATTGAAAGCATCGTGCAGCGTGGCAAGACCGAGAAGGATACGCCGCGCGCCACCGCGCCCTTCATTCTCATCACCCACGACACGGTGGAAAGCCGGATGCGCGCCGCGCTTGAGCGTATCGAACGCGATGGCCATGTGGCGGGCCAGCCGCGCATGATCCGGATCGAGAGGCTTTGAGCGGCGAGGTCCTGCCACGCGCCTTTCTGGGCGTCGAGCGCTCGGCTTCGGCGCGGCGCTGGACGGCCCGTCTCGAAGATCAACGAGTCGCCGCTGCGATTTCCGAGCGTCATGATCTGCCCGAGATCGTGGGCCGCGTGCTGGCGGCGCGCGGCGTGGGCGTCAACGAGGCCGAGGCCTTCCTCAATCCGACCATCCGCAGCCTCATGCCTCAGCCATCAGCGCTGCGCGACATGGAGAAGGGCGCGGACCGGCTGGCCGCCGCCATCATGGCGGGCGAGAAGATCGGCATCATCTCCGACTATGACGTGGACGGCGTCTCCTCGGCTGCCATGCTCAGCCTGTTTCTGCAGGCGGTGGGCGGCGTCTGCCAGGTCCATATTCCGGACCGGCTCACCGAGGGCTACGGCCCGTCGCAGCGTGCGGTCGAGGCGCTGCAGGCGGCGGGAGCCTCGCTGCTGGTGACGCTCGACTGCGGGGTCATGGCGCACGACCCGCTGGCGCGTGCCGCCGAACTGGGGCTCGTCACCATCATCGTCGATCACCATCAGGCGGGCGAGCATCTGCCGGAAGCCTATGCGGTGATCAATCCCAACCGCCAGGACGACGTCTCGGGGCTTGGCTATCTCTGCGCGGCCGGCGTCACCATGATCTTCCTCGCGGCGGCCAGCAAGGCGTTGCGCAAGGCGGGCTGGTATGGACCCGAGCGACCCGAGCCCAACCTTCTGCAATGGCTCGAACTGGTAGGCCTCGCCACGGTGTGCGACGTCGTGCCGCTCAAGGGCCTCAACCGCGCCTATGTCACCCAGGGGCTCAAGGTCATGGCGCGAAGGGAGAACCTCGGGCTGTCCTGTCTTGCCGACGTCGCCCGGCTGAAGCGCCGCCCCGACAGCTATGCACTGGGCTTCCTTCTGGGGCCTCGCATCAACGCCGCGGGCCGGATCGGCAATGCCGCGCTGGCGCTCACCCTGTTGACCACCCGGGAGAAGGGGGAAGCCGCCAGCATCGCCCAGGAACTGGAACGGCTCAACCGCGAGCGCCAGGAGATCGAACTCGCTGTCGTCGATCAGGCCATGCGGCAGGCCGATGCGATGCTGGGCGCGGAGCGCCGTGCCGCCGTGCTGGTGGTCTCGGGGCGCGGCTGGCACCCGGGCGTCGTCGGTCTCGCCGCAGCCCGGCTCAAGGAGCGTTTCAACCGGCCCAGCCTCGTGCTGGCCGAAGATCGTGAGGGCAGGCTGGCCGCCGGGTCCGGCCGCTCGATACCGGGGGTCGATCTCGGGCGATCGGTGCGTGAGGCTTTCGAGGCGGGCATCATCACCAAGGGGGGCGGCCATGCCATGGCGGCAGGCCTCACGGTCGAGACTGCCCGCCTGGCCGACCTCCGCGGCTTTCTCGAGGACCGGCTCGCCGCGCAGGTCATGGCGGCCCAGGATCATGCCCTGCAGATTGATGCCGCGCTGACCGCCGGTGCGGTCACGCTGGAACTGATCGAACTGCTGGAACAGGCTGGCCCCTATGGCACCGCCCATGCGGCGCCTGTCTTTGCCTTTCCCGCCCACCGCGTTCTCTATGCGGCTGCGGCTGGCGGAAGCCATGTTCGCTGCACCATCGCAGCGGCGGACGGCAAGCGCCTCAAGGCGATCGCCTTCCGCGCCCTGGGCACGGAACTGGGTGAACTCCTGCTCTCGGAACGCCAGTTGCCGCTGCATATCGCCGGACGGCTCACCATCGACGACTGGTCCGGCGCCCGTGCGCCCTCCCTCCACATCGAGGACGTGGCACGGGTGGTCTGAGCCTTGCCAAGCGTGCCGAACCCCCCTATAGAGCGGCGGCTTCACGAGCGCGGGCGCCCTTCGTCTATCGGTTAGGACGGCAGCCTTTCACGTTGCAAAGACGGGTTCGACTCCCGTAGGGCGCGCCACCCCATCTCTCTCGGCTTTCCAATCACCGGCCAGTCCGTTCAGGCGGCGTCGAGTCCGGTATCATCGAGATCGGGCATGGCCAGCAGGATGGCGGCAATCTCCTCCTGGCCGGTCTCGAAGGCTGCGACACAGGCGGGGTCGAACTGCTCGCCCGCATTCTCCTGCAGATAGCGCAGTGCGTTGTCCCGGCTCCAGGCTGTCTTGTAGGGCTTGATGCTGGTCAGCGCGTCGAAGACATCGGCGACCGCCGCGATGCGGCCGGCGAGCGGGATCTTCTCGCCCTTGAGCCGGCGCGGATATCCTGTTCCGTCCCAGCGCTCGTGGTGGTTCAGGGCAATGTCGGCTGCAAGCCGGAACAGCGGAGACTGGGCGCTGCACAGCATGTCATGGCCAATGCGCGTATGGTCTTCCATCAGCCTGCGCTCCTCGTGGGTGAGCGTGCCGCGCTTGCTGAGCAGGCTGTCCGGCAAGCCTGCCTTGCCGATGTCATGCAGCCCTGCCGCGAGCCGCAGGGCGCGGCAAGTGTCGCGTGGCAGCCCGAGCTGATGTGCGATGACCGCGCAGTAGCGGCCCATGCGCAGGTTGTGAAGGCCGGTCTCGCGGTCCCTGAATCCGGCAATGCGCGACAGGATCGTGAAGTACTCTTCTTCGTGCTGCGCCATCTCGGAAGCGTGGCTGGCAAAGGCGCGCTCGAGGCCACCCTCCGCACGCTGGCCCACCGACTGCGCCAGCCTGCTGATGCGGGCGCGAAGCTCGACGGGGTCGATTGGTCTGTGAAGCACATCCGCCACGCCGGCCTCGCGGGCGGCATCCTCGGCCCAGCCAGCTGATTCGCCCGCTGCCAGCACGATGGGCTTTGCGGCAAGCCTGGGCACCGCGCGCATCCTCCGGGCCAGTTCGACGCCATCGATCTGCGGCATCGCCTCGGCGAAGATGGCGAGGTCATAATCGACCTCGCCAATGCCCGAGAGCAGCATCATGGGGTCGCTGTGCAGCCGGGTGGAGAAGTTCGGCAGCTTGCGCACCATCATGTCGAGCAGCGCGAGGCTGGTGCGGTTGGCGTCCACGATCAGCACATTGTAGTTGGGGGTCATTGCTCGGGCCCTGCTTGCGGCATGTCATGTGGCGGGATGTCGCGGGCGCGTGCCAGTTCGGCGATGAGCCGGTCATGGATCGAGAGATCCAGCGCCGTCCCGCGCAGTTGCACGGTGAGTGCGGCGAGCGATTTGAGGCCCAGATGGGAGGCGGCGCCGCGCAGGGCTGCCAGCGCCCGGTCGACCGTCTCGGCGTCGCGCGCGGCAATGGCGGCGTTCAGGCGCGCCATCAGGAAGGGCATGTCGGCATGAAACAGGCGGATCAGATCCTCGAGACCGTCGTCTCCGACATCGGCACGCAGGCTGTTGAGCCGGGCCTCGTCCCACACGGCGGCACATTCGGGGGTGGTGCGTGACGAGGCGTCGATTGCGGGGGCTTGGAATTTCATGTTCCCAAAGGCTCTCGAGGAGGACTACACTCGGCACCTCGCAACATCTCTGCCGGTTCGGGCCGAGCGGTTTGCGGCAAGTCAAGGCTTGGCATCCGGGCCTTGTGCCAGGATTGCCCCTCAACATGATGGAGGTTCGATGATGGCAAGCAGGACATGGCAGGCAGAGCTTGAAGCGATACGCGCCGAGATCGCCCGTCTGCGCGAGGGGCGTCATGCGTCGTCCGAAGCCGCCGCCGAGAGCGGCGGTGTGTTCAGCGACCAGTTCGCGGACCTCAATCGCATGGTGCAGCAACTGCTGGCTGACGCCGAGGAGACGGTCGCCGAACATCCCGTGGCCACCGTAGCCGGGGCTTTGGCGCTTGGCATTGTCATCGGCCGTCTGACGGCCCGCTAGAAGGAGATCCCCATGAACATGACAGGTCTGTCACGCCATCTCCGCCTCATGCTGCGCGGCGAGATGCTGGTGATCCAGGCGAAGCTTGGCTTCGCCATGCGCCGCATCTCGATACTCACCCTCGCGCTGCTTTTTGCCGGTCTGGCGCTGGTGTTTGTCAACATGGCTCTGTTCGCCTGGCTCTCGCCGATGTGGGGCCCAGTCTGGACACCGGCCGGTCTCGGCCTTCTCAACCTCTTTCTGGCCGCATCGGCGCTGGTTCTGGCAGCCGTGCTGAGGCCTGGCCCCGAGCTGGCGCTTGCCGAGGAGATCCGCACCATGGCGGGTGAGGCTCTCGAGGCCGACATCCGCGCCACGCCCCTGCTGGGGGCGTTGAGTGGCGGTGGCGGCATGGACCGGTCGGCGCTGGTGGGGCTTCTGGTGCCGGCCATGGGATCCATCATTGGGGCGCTCGGCAAGCGGCGCAAGCAGCCAGCGAAGGGTGATGCGGGCTAAGCCTCACGCCGCGGCGTGATGGTCTGAGACAGCAACATGATGACGGGGAAAGCCAGGGCCCAGGCCAGCGCAATCGCGGCCAGCGCCGGGCCGGACGGATCTGGCAACTGGGCCGCGCCCATCTTGGCACCGGTCCAGTAGGCGAGAGGCCCGAACACCGCGCCGAGCAGTGCCTGGGTCAGCCATCGGCCGTCGAGCCATCCGAGACTGGCGTTCGGCAGTGTCGCGAAGCCCAGCCACAGAGCCCAGATCCAGACTGGGGGCAGGATCTGTCCGGGCACGGTCCCGGAATAGGAAATGACGCCGCCCGCCATCAGACCGGCTTCGAGGAGGACGCCGAAGATCAGGATCGCGAGCATCAGTTTCGCTTCCGGCCAGACCTGCCGCCGATTCAACCAAAGATGGATGCCGGCGATGGCTGCGGCCGGTATCGAGCCAATCCACGGCCAGCCGGTCGTTCCGCCGGTGGCGGCGGCGAACCAGGCCGCGTCGAAGGCCAGGAACTGCGCAAGTGCGAGGAGCAGGTTCATGCGGTCTGAACCGTCCGGTCTTGCGTAGATACAGACATTCCCGCGGAGGTCCTAAGATGAAACATGCTTCTCTTACGCAATCGGCAGCCGGGCGGTTTGGGCTGCTGCTTCTTGCCTTTGCCGTGCTGTCCTCCGCAGGCCCGGCGGAGGCCTCAAGTCAGGGCACGCCGCTGGCTGGCGCGGCTCTCAAATCCTTCATCAGCGGGCGGCGCATCTATCTCGCCGTTCCACTGGGCGGGGAAATCCCGCTCACCTACCGGAAGAACGGTGTGGTTGACGGCTCCGGGGAATCCGCAGGACTCGGAAAATACATGACGCCGAAGGATCAGGGCCGCTGGTGGGTCGATGGCAACCGCGTCTGCCAGAAGTGGCGCGAGTGGTACGACGGCCGTACCTTCTGCTTCACCGTTGCACAACTCCCGGGGAACAAGATCTTCTGGGTTCGCGATGATGGCAAGAGTGGCGTGGCGCGCGTGCGCTGATTATCCGAAACGCCGCCTGACCTGGTCTCCCGCCATCTGTTGCCACAGCGTGGCAAGCCTAATGTAAGGAACGCCACCGAGCGACATCGGTCAGACTCCATCGCTGACCGCGTGGCGTGTTCCCGAGCCGGTTTCAAGAAGCAGTTGATTCACCGGGCCGACGTGCCGCAAAGTCCGCAAGGAACAGACGGGGAGCTTCATGTTCGACGACCTTAGTGGAAAGAGCGTGGTGGTGACGGGCGGCGTGACCGGAATCGGCGGGGCAGCTTCCCTCGCCTTTGCAGCGGCGGGCGCGCGCGTCTTCGCTCAATATCTTGGCGGCGGGCCGGAGCTGGAGGCGATCAGTGCGGCGGGAATTGCCAGCCTGAAGCTCGACCTCACCGAAAGCGGCGCGCCGCAACGGCTGATGGATGCTGTCCTTGCCCGTCATGGCCGCATCGACGTCCTGGTCAACAATGCCGGCAGCCTCGTTGCCCGCGTTCCTGTCACCGATGTGGAGGACGACTTCATCGACCGGGTATTCGACGTCAATTGCCGCCAGATGATCCATTGCTGCCGCATCGCGGCACGGATCATGAAGGAACAGCGCGCGGGCGTGATCATCAATGTCTCGTCGATCGCAGCGCGCAACGGCTCGAGTCCGGGCGGCGCGGTCTATGCCGGATCCAAGGCCTTTGTCTCGGCCTTTTCCAAGACCCTGGCGAGGGAGGTGGTGGGCCATGGCATCCGTGTCAACTGCGTGTCGCCCGGCACCATTCATACCGCCTTTCATGACCGCTTCTCCGACGAGGCCAAGCGCGAGGCCACCCGCAAGACCATTCCCATGCAGCGTCTGGGGATTGCCGAGGATTGCGCCGGCGCCTTTCTCTACCTCGCCAGCGACAAGGCGTCCGGCTATGTCACGGGCCAGGTTCTGGAGGTCAATGGCGGGCAGTTGATGGCATGAGGCCTCTCACAGTCATTCGCGCCGAAGCGCCAGACGCCATTGCACCCGACGGCTCGGAGGTGCGCATTCTCGCGGTGAGCGACCGTGGGTCGATGGCTGAATTCACGCTGCCGCCCGGTGCCATATCGAAGGCGGTGGCGCATCACGGCGTCGAGGAACTGTGGTGCATCACCCACGGGGAAGGCCGCATGTGGCGGCGGATCGGGGAGACGGAGGACATCGTGACGCTGCGGCCGGGCGTGTCTGTCGCCATTCCGGCGGGGGCACGATTCCAGTTCCGCAACGACGGGTCCGCGCCGCTTCGCTGCATCGGCGTCACCATGCCGCCGTGGCCGGGCATGGACGAAGCCTACGAGACCACCGGCCTCTGGTAAGCCCTCCTGAGACTACCAGCTGCCTGTGTTGGCCATGCTTGCCCAAGGCTCTGCGACGGGCAGCGCTTCGCCCTTCTGCAGGAGTTCAATGGAAATGCCGTCCGGCGTCCTGATGAACGCCATGCGTCCGTCGCGGGGCGGACGGTTGATGACAATCCCGTGTTTCTGGAGGCTGGCGCAGTAGTCATAGATGTTGTCGACCCCCAACGCCAGATGGCCGAAGTTCCGTCCGCCGGTATAGACCTCCGGGTCCCAGTTGTAGGTGAGTTCAACAGGCGCATCCGGGCTTTCGGGTGCGGCCACGAAGACCAGCGTGTAGCGTCCCTTTTCATTGACATGGCGCCGCTGCTCGACGAAGCCCAGCTTGTTGACGAAGAAGTCCAGCGACTGCTCCAGGTTGGAGACGCGGATCATGGTGTGGAGATACTTCATGGGGTCACCTCTTGTCTGATGGCGGCATAGAGGAACTGGCGGGTCTGGTCCAGCGCGCCAGGCGTGCAGTGGTGTTCACGGGCGCGGGGATATCCACCGAATCCGGCATTCCCGATTTCAGGTCGCCGGGTGGCTTCTGGACTCGCCACAAGCCCATCGCCTATGCCGACTTTCTCGCCTCGGCGGAGACCCGCCTCGAAGCCTGGCGGCGGTTTCTCACCATTCACGATACGATCCGTGCGGCGAACCCCGGCCCGGGGCATCGGGCGATTGCCGGGCTTGTTGCACGTGGACATGTCGCCTGCGTCATCACCCAGAACATCGACGGGCTCGATGTTGCAGCAGGTGTTCCGCGCGATCGCATCATCGAAATCCACGGCAGCGGCACTCATGCGCGCTGTCTGGCCTGTGGCGAGCGCCACGAGATCGCCTGGGTGCGCGACGTCATCTCCAGTACAGCCGCAGCACCGGCCTGCACAGCCTGCGGCGGCATCGTGAAGTCGGCCACCGTTTCATTCGGCCAACCCATGCCGGAGGCTGAAATGGCCGCCGCGCGGGCTGCGACGCTCAACGCCGATCTCTTCCTTGCCATCGGGTCTTCCCTGCAGGTGTTTCCGGCAGCGGGCTTTCCGGTGCTCGCCAGTCACAACCGGACCCCGCTTGTCATCATCAACCGGGAGGAGACAGGTCTTGATGGTCTTGCGGTGCTTGTTCTGCGTGGCGAGATCGGCCCCCTGATGGAAGAACTCATGGCGCGCCTTGATGAACCATGAGTGCGAATCAGTTCTGCTTCGAGACAAGCGTGGATGGGCCTGCGGGCGTGTGTTCAGCAGCCATTGCGACTGCTGGGGAATGTGCCGCTGCATGAGGCTTCGCCATGGTGCGTTCCGGGTCATCTCCGAATAATGTCGTGTTTCCGGCGCGTTGGCGTGATGACGTGCGTTGGCGGCCTGAGCACGCCTGCGGCGTCCTGAAATGCGACTTGAGGTTTTCCACACGCAGCTTGTGCTTGCCCTGTACAAATGCGGCGGATTTGCGCAGAGTGATTGAGGGAGACGGGCTGGCAGTTGTCAGGTCCGGACTGGGGATAGAGTTGGTAACATGACAGTGAGCGGCGGATTGAAGGGCGAAGCGGTTTCCACGCAGCAGGATGCGCCCGAGAACAATATTCGCATCGTGCAGGTGAGTGGGCTGGTCAAGTGGTTCGATGTCGGACGCGGCTATGGCTTCATCATCCCCGACAATGGCATGCAGGACGTATTGCTGCATCTGAGTTGCCTGAAGCGGGATGGTTTCGATGCTCCCCTCGAGGGCACCCGCGTGGTGTGTGAGGCGGTGGCACGGCAGAAGGGCTATCAGTGCCTCCGCGTTCTTGCCGTTGACACGTCGACGGCCATCAATCCTGTCGAGCGCCGGCCGCGGACGCACTCTGCGGTGACGGCCTCGAGCGGCTGGGTTCGCGCCCGCGTGAAGTGGTTCAACCGCGCCCGCGGTTTCGGCTTCGCCTCGGAGGGTGAGGGAAGCCCGGATATCTTCATCCACATGGAAACGCTGCGCAGGACGGCAATCCCCGAACTTCAGCCTGACAGCTGGATCTACGTTCGCTTTGGTGATGGGCCGAAGGGCAAGATGGCCGCCGAGGTGCGCCTGTCGCTCGAGGGCGGTCCGGCCCACACGCAGTAACTCTGGCCGCGACGAGCATGACGCTGGTCTCCCGCCGCAGCCTTGGGTGTCTGGCGGGCGCATGGCTGGTGCTTGCGCCCGTGTCGCTCCGTGCTCAGGAGGGTCTGTCCAAGATTGAACCTCTGACCATTGCCACCGAGGACGATGCCTGGATGTTCACGGTCGAGATCGCTGACACGGATGCGTTGCGATCGCGCGGCCTGATGTTCCGGCACAAGCTGCCCGAGGATCGTGGCATGCTGTTTGACCTCGGCAAACCCCGACCAGCGTCGATGTGGATGAAGAACACGCTCATCCCGCTCGACATGCTGTTCATCCGGAAGGATGGCACCATTGCCTATATTGCCGAGAGCGCCAAGCCGGCTTCGCTGGAGTTTGTCGGGATATCCGAGCCGGTTCTGGCCGTTCTCGAACTGGCCGGCGGTGTCACCCGCAAGCGGGGCATCCGGGCGGGTGACAAGGTCTACCACCGGCTGTTCAAGGATGAGCAATAGCCTCCGCCGAGGCCGGCCTTGCTCCCCTTGCGTATTTTCGGATAAGAGGCTGGTCGCGGGCGAGAGCCGTCATCGGGGTGTAGCGCAGTCTGGTAGCGCACCTGCCTTGGGCGCAGGGGGTCGTCAGTTCGAATCTGGCCACCCCGACCACGGTTCGCCGGAACGAGACAGAGACGAGAGCAGAGACCATGCCTGTGCGCATCTACAAGCCTTCCCGCAATGCCATGCAGTCGGGCAAAGGGTCGTCTGACCATTGGGTGGTCGAGTTTGAGGCGGCGGCGCCGCGCACCTCCGAACCGCTCATGGGCTGGACTTCGTCCGCCGATACCCGCCAGCAGGTGAAACTCAGCTTCCCCACGCGGGAGGAGGCCATCGCCTATTGCGAACGCGAGGGCTTGCCGCACATCGTGCTCCCCGAAGCGCCGGTGGCCAGGGCGATCAAGAAATCCTATTCCGACAATTTCAAGTTCGGCCGGACTGACAATTGGACGCACTGAAGCGTCCTCAGGACCCCGTAGCTCAGCTGGACTAGAGCAAGTGCCTTCTAAGCACTAGGTCGCAGGTTCGAATCCTGCCGGGGTCGCCATTTGCCGTCGGGCGTCACGGCTTCCGCTTCTGCGTTTTGAAGAACGACCACACTTTTTCCGCGCCGTCGAAGGATTGGATCGGCGTGTTGTCGGCGCGGCGGTCCTCGGTTCCTGGCCAGCCATGCCCGCCGACCGAGTCGACGATCGAGATCGTGACGGCACCTCCGGCTTCGGCGGCGTAGGTCTTGGTGGTGACGGGTCCGTCCGTCACGGTCATGGGTTTCGCAGTGGAGCGGTTTGCCTTGACCCAGAACGACACGGTCTCGGAGAGGGGCTTGAAGGGCTCTGCCTGCGTCCGGCGGACCATCGGGTTTTTGCTCATGCCGCCCGCGATGGGGACCTCGTTGTCTGCCCCGCCATTGATCATCATGATGGGAAGCGGCACGGCCGGCTTCCTGGAGAAGCTGAACATCGCGCCCACCACCGGCGCCACAGCGGCGAGTTTTTCAGGCCGCTTCACCGCATAGACGAATGTCATCATGCCGCCATTGGACCCGCCGGTCATGTAGACGCGCTTGGCGTCTCCGCCATGCTTGCGGATCATCATGTCGATCAGCTTGTCGAAATAGGCGATGTCATCGGCATCGCTGACCTGGTTGCGCAACAGGTAGCCGGTGTTCCATGCGTGGAAGCCGCGCATCCCATAGGCTGTGCCCTCGGCATAGACCACGGTGAAGCCCTCGCGCCTGGCAATGGCGTCAAAGCCCGTACGGCGCTGCTGATCCTCGGCGCTGCCACTCCCGCCATGCAGTACGATCACCACGGGCCGGGTCTTTCCCTTGGGTGCCTCGTTCACGACAATCGCCCGCCGTTCGGCATCGCCAACCATGAAGGTCAGTTCCAGCGCCTGGGCGCTGGGTGCCAGGGTCAGCAGGAGCCCCAGTGTGACAGTCAAAGCGTAAATCAACCGCATCATGGCGAAGCCCTCCGGTCTTTCAAATCGCATTATACAACCGAAAGTGCGGCAAAGATGTGGTCTTGTCCCCGCGCGCGTCGGCTGCGGGGTCGGACTGCCTATTGGTTCAGAAAATCCCCGCAGTTCGGCGCGGCCTCGCCGCCCCAGGGCATGATCGGCACCGTCGATGTCGAGTTCTGCGGCGAGCCCTCGATCAGTTTGTCGGAGTAGGAGAGATAGACAAGCACGTTGCGCACCGGGTCGCAGCCGCGCACGATCTGCATCTTCTTCCAGAACAGCGAGCGGCGCTGACGGTAGATCTCCTCGCCCTGGTCAAATTTCGAGGTGATCTGGATGGGTCCCACCTGGCGGCAGGCAATGGAGGTTTCCGACCGCTCTTCGGCAAAGCCCGCCCAGCCCGACCAGCCGCCCACCTCTGGAATGGTGAAATAGCAGGCAACGCCCTTCACTGACGGATCGTCGATCACATAGGTAGCAAGAGTTGCGTCAGGAGACAGCATTCTCCAAACGGTTGTCTTCTTGAAGATGAGTTGCGGGTCATCGGACTGTGCCAGCGCAGGCACGGCGGGGATCAACAGCAGCACCAGGGCGGCAAGTGTTCGCAACAGGGTCATCATCCGGTCCTCCAAAACCTGAAGTATCGAGATAGGAAGGAAATCCGATTTTTCAAGAGGCCGCCTGCAGCGCCCGGAACCCGTCCTCCAGATCGGATTTGAGGTCATCCGGGCTTTCGAGGCCGATATGGAAGCGGATGCAATGGCCCGGCGCCGTCCATTGTGTCGCGCTGCGGTGTGGCTTGAATGGCACGGCGAGGCTTTCATATCCGCCCCAGCTGTAGCCCATGCCGAACAGCGAGAGATTGTCGAGAAAGGCCGCCGCCGCCAGATCGGAGCAGGGCTTGAGCACGACCGAGAACAGCCCGGAAGCGCCGGTGAAGTCACGCCTCCACAGGGCGTGGCCCGGGGCGTTGGACAGCGCGGGATAGAGCACGGTCTCAACCTCGGGTCGCCCGCGCATCCATTCTGCCACGGCCGTCGCGTTCTTCATGTGGCGCTCGAGGCGTACGTCCAGCGTGTGGATGCCGCGCAGCGTAAGATACATGTCGTCGGGCCCGGCGAACTGGCCCATCTGCTCGTAGGCTTCGCGGAACTGTGACCAGGTCTCGCGGTTGCAGGTCACGGTGCCCATCATCGCATCGGAATGACCGACCAGGTACTTGGTCGCAGCCTGTACCGAGACGTCCGCGCCATGCGCGAAGGCCTTGAAGAAATGACCAGCACCCCAGGTGTTGTCGATCATCACGATGGCGCCCGCCTTGTGGGCGGCTTCGGCGATGGCGGGAATGTCCTGCACTTCCATCGTCTGCGAGCCAGGTGACTCGGTGTAGACGACGCGGGTGTTGGACCGCATCAGCTGGGCGATGCCCCGGCCGATCAGTGGATCATAATAGCTTGTTTCGATCCCGAGACCTTTCAGCAGCCCGTCACAGAGCTGGCGGACCGGCTGATAGACCGTGTCCACCATGAGCAGGTGATCCCCGGCCTTGAGGAAAGCCAGCAGTGCGGTGGATACCGCTGCAAGACCAGAGGGCGCCATCTTCGCATCATGGCCGCCTTCCAGCAGCGCGACCGCCTGCTCGACTGCGCGCGAGGTGGGCGTGCCGCGCCGCCCATAGACATAGGGCTGGCTGCGGCCATTGAGGGCCTCGACGCTCGGAAACAGCACCGTCGAGCCGTGGTAGACCGCCGGGTTGACGAAGCCGTGCTCGGCATAGTCCCGCCCGGCCGCGACGAGCCGGGTTTCGGGCGCGAGGGTGGAAAGATCGGGTTTGGTCCTGGACATGACCGCAGAGCTAGCATGCCGCCATGGCTCCGGGGAAGCCGCCCGGATGCGCCGGGTCTTGAACCGCGCCGCCCGAGTGGCTACCAAGGCCACCATTCACAGGTGGACAACATGATGGAATCCGCGAAGCGCGTGGCCGAGAAGAAGGACTGGATCAAGGGGGCCTCTGGCGATTGGGAGATCGTCATCGGCATGGAGGTCCATGCCCAGGTGCTGGCCAGGTCCAAGCTGTTCTCGGGCGCGTCGGCGGAATTCGGCGGCGAGCCCAATGATCACGTGTCGCTCGTCGATGCTGCCATGCCGGGCATGCTGCCGGTCATCAATTCCTTCTGCGTGGAGCAGGCGGTGCGCACCGGACTTGGCCTCAAGGCGCAGATCAACCGCCGCTCGGTGTTCGACCGCAAGAACTACTTCTACCCTGACCTTCCGCAGGGCTATCAGATCTCGCAGTACAAGCAGCCGGTTGTGGGCGAGGGGCAGGTGCATGTCGATGTCGAGGGCCGCGCCGTCGAGGTTGGCATCGAGCGCCTGCATCTCGAGCAGGATGCCGGCAAGTCGTTGCACGACCAGCACCCCAACATGAGCTTCGTTGACCTCAACCGCTCCGGTTGCGCGCTGATGGAGATCGTTTCGAAGCCCGACATGCGCTCCGCCGAGGAGGCCAAGGCCTATGTCACCAAGCTCCGCCAGATCATGCGTTATCTCGGCACCTGCGACGGCAACATGGAGCAGGGGTCGCTGCGCGCCGACATCAATGTCTCGGTGCGCAGGCCGGGCGCTGAGTTTGGAACGCGCTGTGAGATCAAGAACGTGAACTCGATCCGCTTCATGGGCCAGGCCATTGAATATGAGGCGCGCCGCCAGATCGGCATTCTCGAGGATGGTGGATCGATCGCCCAGGAGACCCGCCTGTTCGATGCGCGGAAGGGCGAGACGCGTTCCATGCGGTCCAAGGAAGAGGCGCATGACTATCGCTATTTCCCCGATCCGGACCTTCTGCCCCTTGAACTGGAGGAGAACTGGATCGCGGGCATCAAGGCTGCCCTTCCGGAACTCCCCGATGAGAAGATCGCCCGCTTCATGAAGGACTATGGGCTGACCGCCTATGACGCGCAGGTGCTTTCCGCTGAGCGCGCCTCTGCCGACTTCTTCGAGCAGGTTGCAAGGGGCCGTGACGGCAAGACCGCTGCCAACTGGGTGATCAACGAGCTGTTCGGCCGCCTGAACAAGGAGGGGAAGGGTGTCGACACCACGCCTGTCTCCGCCGCCCAGCTCGGTGAAATCGTTGATCTGATTGCCGGCGGCACCATTTCCGGCAAGATTGCCAAGGACCTGTTCGAGATCGTCTGGACCGAAGGGGGCTCGCCCGCCGCCATCGTCGAGGCCCGCGGCCTGAAGCAGGTGACCGACACCGGGGCCATCGAAAAGGCAGTCATGGAGATCATCGCCGCCAACCCGGACAAGGTGGAACAGGTCAAGGCCAAGCCCACCATGCTGGGCTGGTTCGTGGGCCAGGTGATGAAATCGACGGGTGGCAAGGCCAATCCACAGGCCGTGAGCGACCTGCTCAAGGCCAAGCTGGGAATCTAGAAAATCCATTCATAACAGAGGGTTGTGAAAACCTTCTCAGAGCAGCGGGACCCGCGCCGGGCAAACTGCCTGTCATGCTGGCAAATTGCCTGTCCCGTCAGAGGCTTGGATTCAGTTGTCCTGCCTGCCATTTCTCCGCTATAGTCCGTACCCTGATTTATAAAATCGTGAGGGTGGGAGGGTTTAGACCATGGCGAAGACAGCCAGCAAGGCTGCGAAGAAGCCCGTTGCAAAGAAGGCGGCAAAGCCATCCCCCAAGGCCCAGAGCAAGTCACGGGCGCCGGCCAGGTCCACCGGGTCTGCATCCGGCGGAACGTCGGGCAACAAGGCGCGCTTCACGCTTTACGGCATGCTGGGATCGGGTCCCACCTACACGGTGGGCCTGATGCTCTCGCTCGCCCGCCATCCCTTCTCCTACATCCATGTCAATCTGCGGGAAGGTCAGCACAAGCAGCCGGACTATCTGGTGAAAAACCGGTACGGACAGGTACCGGCGTTGCGTGACGGCCAGACCTATTACGTTCAGTCCTCTGCGATCCTGCAGCACCTCGCCGATGCGCTGGGCAAGTTTGACGGCAAGACGGATCTCGAGAGATCGCGTATCCGCGAATGGCTGTTCTGGCAGTGGGACAAGCTTGCCGTTCCGGTGTTCCGCCTTCGCGCCCGCGCACGCGGACTGCGCCAGTTCGGCGATGAGGTGCGGATCATGTACGACACCGAAGCCAAGGCGGCGCTGGCGGCCCTCGAGCATGAGTTGGGCCGCGCAGAATGGATTGCCGCAAAGCGCCCGACGGTTGCTGACATAGGTATCTATGGTGTGCTGCGCTATGCCGCCGAAGCCAACATCGATCTCACGCCCTATCCCAATGTGACGGCGTGGAAGAAGCGCTTTGAGGCGCTGCCGGGCTTTGGTACACCCGAGCAGATTCTCCCCATGGAGAGCCGCCTCCTCTGAACTGATCCGGGGTTCACGTGCCGCGCCCGGCCGACAGCGACGACATCGCATACCCGCAGTCCGACGACAGCCGTGTCCGCAGGCGGCGGCGCCCTTCCGGCGTGACCGGTTGCATGGCCGGTCTCGTTCTTGGCCTTGCGGGTCTCGCCGCAACGCGACTGGGGCAGCTCTGGATCGCGTTTGACGTGTTCTCCAATTTTACCCTGCAGTTTGCGGCGGTTGCACTTGCATTCCTCATCGGCCTGCTGATGCCGCGCGGGCGGCTCATGACCGCTAGCGTGTTGCTGGTGGCGGGGCTGACGGCTCTCGGTGTCTGGCCGCATCTCGCCAGCCAGTCGGCCACGGCCTCGGTTGCGGCGCCGGGTCCGGGCGAGCGGGCCCTGCAGGTCGCGAGCTTCAACACGCTGTGGGTCAATGATGATGCCGAAGCCGTGCGGGCGGAGGTCGCGCGCATTGATGCGGATGTCATCTTGCTCATCGAGATGGGACCATCCAAACGGAGCATCCCGGTTGCCTTGCGCGAGCGCTACCCCCATCAGGCCGATTGCTATGAATTCGCCTATTGCAACTTCGTTGTGCTGTCCAAGATCCCGATCGCGGAGAGCGAGGCGATGGGGCAATGGGAGGGACCCCCGTTCATCCGAGTGAAGCTTGGCAAGGAGGCGGGCGGACTCACGGTGTTTGGCGTCCACACCACAAGGTTTCCACATTCCAGGGCGCAGTTCCGCCAGGTTGCGGCGATTGCAGCGCGGATCGAGGCCACCCCCGGGCGCAAGCTGGTGATGGGCGATTTCAATGCAACGCCGTTTTCGCGTCTTCTCTCTGGGCTCGAGAGCCGGGCCACGCTGACGCGACTGACGCATCTTCCGAGCTGGCCTTCATATCTCGGACTTCCACAGCTTGCGATTGATCACATCTTCGTATCGCCCGGCATACGTGCGCTCGGTCAGTCGCGCATTGGCGAGCCATCAGGCTCGGACCACTATCCTGTCATGATGCCGATTGCGGTGCCGCTGAGGCCCTAGGCCAAAAAGCAAAGGGCCGGAACATCCGGCCCTTCGTCAACCTACTCTCCGCCCTGTGACGGCTCAGTAATCGAGTTGCCCGTCGTTGAGGTCGCCGGGCTCCTGATCGTTGATGATATTGAAGATGCGGCTGTCGAATTGCTTCTGGCTCAGCTGACGGTTGTAGACCTCAGACTGGTAGATATCGACCTGCGCGTTGAACTTTTCCTTGGCGCTGTTGAGCGGGGGCAGTCCATCATTGCCGATGCCGTAATCCTGACCAAGCGGAATGAAGTTCTGATCCGCAAGGGCCGCCGCCGGGGACATGGCGACGAGGGCGAGGGTGGCAAGAATCCTGATACGCATGATTTGCTCCATTTGCCGACCTTATAAGGCATTTTTCCCGCAAAGGCATCAAGAATTCGAACGCCCGGCGATCAGTCGTTGAATTGGACCTCGTCGACCAGCTTCGAGGCCGCCGGCTCCAGTCGGGCGATTTCCGCAACATTGAGGGTGTCGGGCGTGAAACTTCCCCAGGCGCGGACGATCTCGCTGGCGGGTACGGCCGGATTCACCGGATACTCGAAATTGGCATTGGCGTAGAGCTGCTGGGCTTCATCGCTGGCCAGGAACTCCATCAGCTTCAGGGCATTGTCGCGGTTGGGCGCATTGGCCGTCATCATCATGCCTGAGATGTTGACGTGGGTGCCGAAGGCGGGAGAGGCCGGAAACACGATCTTCACCGCCTTGGCCCATTCCTTCTGCTCGGGCTCCTTCTCCTCGGTCAGCATCTTGCCCATGTAATAGGTGTTTGCGATTGCGAGGTCGCATTCGCCGGCATAGACGCTCTTGGCCTGGCTGCGGTCATTGCCCGACGGCTTCACCGCGAGATTGGCCTTCAGGCCCTCGAGCCACTGGCGGGTCGGTTCCTCGCCCGTATGCGCGATCATCGCCGCGATCAGGCCCAGATTGTAGGGGTGGTTGCCCGGACGCATGCAGATCTTGCCGCGCCACTTCGGATCGGCCAGTTCCTCATAGGTGATGCTGGCGATGGGCGCACGCTCGCGCGAGGCATAGACGACGCGGGCGCGCATGGTGAGGCCGAACCAGAGGTTCCCCGGATCGCGGAGATTGGCCGGCACCTTCTCGCTTATGGCGGGCGAGTCCACCGGCTGGGCGAGGCCGCGCTGCGCGGCCTCGACGAGGCGGCCGACATCGGCGCTGAGCAGCACATCGGCCGGGCTGTTGCGCCCCTCCTGCGCCAGCCGCTCCACGAGGCCATTGTCGGCGAAGACGGCCCGCACCTTGATGCCGGTCTTGGCGGTGAAGGCCTCGAGAAGCGGATTGATGAGCGCCGGCTGGCGGTAGGAATAGACATTGACCTCGCCATCCGCCTGCGCCGGAACTGCCATGAGGCCCGACACCGCCAGGCCAAGGCTGGCGATGATGAAACGGCGGGTCGTGACCATGGCGATGCTCCGGCAGATGGATCTTGGAGCGTTCCTATGATGACGAAGACGGCGGCTGTCAAGAAAAACCGAGTAAAACACTCGGAATTAGAATGGCTCTAAACTGGCCCCTTTGCGCGCCATGCGCTATCCTGACTGAAACCACACCCAGAGGAGTAGCCGGTCATGGCATTCGAGCAGCTCAAGGCGCAGATCGGCATGTTGCTGGGCGAGATGACGCGCCCGCCGGAAGACCTTCACGAGCTCTACGAGCAGATCCACCAGGAACTGAACCAGCTGCGTGCCACCGGCATGGCGCTTCCGGCCGACCTCGTTGAACTGGAGCAGCGTCTGCTGAAGGAATTCCCCGTGCCGCCCAAACGGCGCGGCTGACCGCCGGACACGCCACGGCAGACTTGCATCGCCGGGTAAATCGCGGCAAAAGCCGCGGAAGCAGGAGACGTGGCCGAGTGGCTGAAGGCAACGGTTTGCTAAATCGTCATACGCTGTCAAGGCGTATCGAGGGTTCGAATCCCTCCGTCTCCGCCACCAAGAGATCTTTCTCCACCTGAACACGTCCTGCCGCGATGCAAGGCAGCGCCGCTGGGGTCATTGCGTTCATGCTCATCACGCTTCCGATGTATGACTACCCCGAACTGGCGCATGCGACGGAGGCCTGGGCTGAGGCCATTGCCCGCCATGCCGGGGTCGGGGCAAGGTTGTCACGGCCGGAGGATTATGCCGGCGCGTGGACCCGCGACGACCTGCTCTTCAGTCAGACCTGTGGCTATCCGTTCACGCATGCGTTTCGTGGAGAGCTGACGCTCGTCGGCACGCCGCATTACGATGCGCCGGGATGTCGGGGCATGTTCTATTCGAGCGCGGTGATCGCGCGCGAGCGGCGGGAGAAGGACGCGTTTCGCAACGCCGTGGCGGCGGTCAACACGCAGGATTCCATGTCCGGCATGCTGGCGCTGAAGCTGTTCTTCATCGCGTGTGCGGAGAATGGACAGTTCTTCGGGAGGACGCTGCTCACCGGCGGACACGTGCGGTCACTCGACGCGCTGCAGCGCGGTGCGGCGGATGTCTGTGCGATCGACGCCGTCTGCCTTGCCTATGTGCGGCGTCACCGGCCTGAGTTGCTGGAGGGGCTGCATGTCATTGGCGTCACGCCGGAGGTGCCGGGCCTGCCCTATGTGACACGCGACCGGGATGGGGCGCGCTGGCAGAGGGCCGTTGCGGCAGCCGTCGCAGACCCGGGACTGTCGGATGTTCGCGCGCAGCTGATGATCTGCGGCTTTTCGCAGACCACCCCCGCCGACTACGAGATCATTCCCGCGCTGGAGCAGTCGCTTCAAGTGCGTGGCGGCCTGCGCTTCGACTGGGAGAGCTGAGGGAGAAGCCTGCGGATGGAGGGCGGGCCTCCTGCGCGTCAGTGGCTGGTCCGCCGGTTCTCATATGCATCGATGGCGGCATCGAGCCGCGCAGGATCCCAGCGTTCCTGCAGAGCCTGACGCAGGATGTCCTGCTGGCTGGGCGGCGCCATGCCGCTCAGTGGCGAGTCGATGTCGAGATTGCAGGGGAAGGGATAGCCTTCGGCGGTCGCTGCGATGAGCGTTTCCACGGCGCGGCCGGAGAGGTGGCCCGCTGCCGTCATGGCCAGCATGGTGGGATAGACGTGCTTCGTCATGCGGGCGCGGTCGACGATTTCAATCGAGCGGCCATAGCCCGAACCGATCTGCATCAGATTGGCGAGACGTTCGACATCCGTGGTGACGTTTGACCCCGCCGCGTGGAACAGCGCCGGATTGAAGAACAGCGCATCGCCCTTGCGCAAGGGAAGCTGAACAAAGTGTTCCTCGAAATAGGCGCGGAACTCGGGCAGCAAGGTTGCGAAGTATCCTGGCACATAGGCCTGAGAATAGGGCAGGAACTTGGTGGCGCCGCTCTCGACCGTCATGTCGCAGTGGGAGATGCCGCCCTGCAGCGTGAGGGCTGGCGAGAGCCGGTGCACGGTGACGGGATAGTCTTGCAGCTGCGCCTCCTGCTGGAAGCCCATGTGATAGTCGCGGTGCGGCACCTGCGCCTTGCCGCCGGGATAGACCAGATTGACCTGGCAGGTGATCTGATAGAGCGGGCCGAGCCAGGCGCGGCTGACGAGGTCAACGACGTCATTGGCGGCATAGCGTGCAAAGAGATCGGGCGCGCGCATGCACAGCTTCTCGTGTGAATTCCAGACGCGGGCGTTGGTGCCGGCCTTGGCAAAATGGTCGCCCTTGCCGCCCGTGGCGGCACGTTCCTCGTCGATGATCTGCCGGAGCACGCCGCTGACGGCATCGATCAGGGCGGCATCGCGGATGGCGCCGCGAAACACAACGATGCCTGGCCCGTCGAGCAGGATCCTGTGCCACTCCGCCATGTAGCGCATGGCATCGTCGCGATGCGCCGCCGCCTGCTCGATTTTCCTGGCGTCATAGATGGGCACGTTGCGTTCGATGGCCTCGGCCAGAGGATAGTCGGCCGATGTCGTCTTGCGTTCCACGAGGGCGCGGAAGTCATCCATGGAGCAGCTCGCGGTGGTGAGCCAGACGGCGTTGCGGGCGGCGGGAGCTGGTCGATCCATGAGCTGATTTCTCCGGGATGGCGGTGGCGGCGCAGGTTCAGGGCGATATGGTTTCCGATCGGTGAATCAAGGTTCATCCCGTTGTCGGGCCTGGTCAAGACCAATGCGGTCGGAGCGCGGTCGCAACCGTTGCCCTTTACCGAAGCTTGATGTTATACGGCTTCAATACACAACTGAAGCGGTTAAATGCGACGGAATGCACCTGCAGGGTCGTGTTCCGCGGACGTCGGCACGAGAGCCGATCAAGGTCCCGGAACGAGCCCATTGCGGAGCGTCTGATTGGAGTTGCGAATGGGTGAGGAGGCGGCCTTCGATGTGTCCCGGCTGGTGTTCTGGGTCATGATCCTCGGGATCGTGATTGCAGCGGCCGGAACCGCCATCCAGTTCGGCAGGACGCGCAGGTTCATGCGCGATGCGCTGACCGCCATGGCGCGGATCGAGGACGTGCAGCCGCTCAGCAAGGGCCTGTCGACCGCCTTCATCTCGTTTCCCGATGCCCTCGGGCGGACTGTCGATGCGGCAGTGGCAGTGCCCGCGCTCGATCATCATGCGGGCGAGATGATCGACATCGTGTTTCGCCGCGACGAGCCGCGCGATGTGCGGCTCAACAGCTTCATGTCGCTGTGGATCGTACCGCTGCTGTGGGCCGAAGCCACCTTGCTGCTTGCGCTGATCCTCGGCGCTTTTCTCTATTCGGGAATCGCGCGGCTGCCGATCTGATTCCGCCGGAGCTCAGTCCGCAGCGATGAAGACCTTGCCGCCCTCGATCTTGACGCCGTAGGTCCTGAGATTGATGCAGACGGGCGCGCCCTTGGCCTCGCCGGTGCGATAGTCGAAGCGGCCATTGTGCTTGGGGCATTCGATGATGTTGTCCATGACAAGCCCATCCGCGAGATGGATCTTCTCGTGGGTGCACAGGCCGTCGGTCGCATAATACTTGTCATCAGGCGAGCGGTAGATGGCGAAGGTCCGACCGCCGTGGTCGAACCGCATCACATCCTCTTCGGCGATGTCGCCAACGGCACAGGCCTCAATCCAGTTTGTCATGGCGGTCTCTCCGTTCACTCTGCGGGTGCGGGCTGTGCAGGAAAGGCCTGCGGAATGGGCCGTTCCACCGACCAGCCCGGCTCGCGCACCTGGCGCAGGATTGCCGGAATGATCTCGCGGTAGGCGGCAAGCACGCTGGGGTAGGCCGGCGGGCAATAGGGTTTCATCTCTTCGTGAAGCTCCGCCAGACGGTGATAGGGAACCATCGGAAACATGTGATGTTCCACATGATAATTCATGTTCCAGTAGATGAAGCGGAGTACCGGATTCATGTAGACGGTGCGGCAGTTGAGGCGGTGGTCGAGCACGTTCTCGGGAAGACCCGCGTGCTGGGTCAGTCCCGTGATGATGTGCAGCCAAGCGCCATACATCGTGGGCAGGGGGCCGACGAGCAGCATGGGCAGGATGGTGCCCCAGTAGACGGACAGGGCGATGACCGCCAGGTGAATGACGAGCCACAGGCGCGCCGTGCGGTACACCCGGGCGCGTTCCATCTCCGGAATAAAGTCCGCCTCATCGGGGGTTAGCCGTCCGGCGGCATGGCGCAGCATGCTCTGGATCGCACCCCACACCTGCGGCACGGCGAAGAACATGAGGATGACCTTGAGGATCACCGTGGGGCGCATGACCGCGACCTCGGGATCGCGGCCGACGATGATGGTGTCGGTGTGGTGGCGCGTGTGGCTCCAGCGCCAGACCGTTGGCTCGCGCATGATCATGAAACACGCGACGTTGTAGACGGCGTCATTCATCCACGCCGTCTTGAAGGCGGTGCCGTGTCCGCATTCATGCCAGCGCGAGTCGCTCGAGGATCCGTAGAGCACGCCATAGGCGATGAAGAACGGGAGGGACCACAGTCCGGGCCAGAAATACGAGGCGAGTCCGCCGGTTACCAGGAAGGCGGCGATCCAGATCAGCGTGTCGCGGATGGCCGGGCCATCGGAGCGCTTCATCAGTTCCTTCATGCGGGCACGGGGAATGGGCGCGCGATACCATTCGGCATTGGCAAGACCGTGCTCGATGGCGTAGCGGCTGCTGGGACCCGTGAGGCTGTAGTCGTGTGGCGTGGACATGGAAACCGTCTCGGTTGGGTGCTCGAATGGACCGAAAACTAGTCCGGCCAAGCCGGTGGAACAAGTATTCCATCACACAAGCCATCATATTGCATCATTCCATCTGATGGCCTATTGCGGTTCGCATGGTAAAACGCCCCACAATTCAGGACCTTGCCAGGGCGGCGGGGGTGAGCGTCGCGACGGTGGACCGCGTGCTCAATCGAAGATTGCCAGTGCGGGAAGATACCGCATTGAGAGTTGTGGAGGCCGCCGAGCGCATCGGTTTTCACGCAACCGGACTGCTGCGGCAGCGGGTCAGTGAAAAACCGCGGCGCACATTCGGTTTCCTGCTGCAGAAGAAGGATCATGAATTCTACCGCAACTTCGCAGCCGCGCTGACAGCGGCGACCCGCCAGGCCGATGCGGTTCAATGCCGGTGTATCATTGATTTCATTGATGAAATCATCCCGGCCACGATTGCCCAGCGCATCGTCGAGGCCGCCCAGAAATGCGACGGGCTGGCGGTGGTGGCGGTCGACCACCCGCTGGTCAACGAGGCCATCGCCAAGGCCGGCAAGCCTGTCGTGACCCTCCTGAGCGATGTCGCGGCGCCAGAAAGAAAAGCATATATCTCAGCAGATTCAATACGTTGTGGGCGAACAGCCGGCTGGGCCATCACCCGCCTCGCGCGGCGGACGGGCAAGATCGGCATCATGCTCGGCAGCCACCGCTACCTCAGCCAGGAACTGGCCGAGTCGAGCTTCCGCAGCTATGTGCGCGAGCATGCCGCCGACTTCCAGCTTCTAGAACCCATTGTAAATCTGGAAGATTCCAGGATTTCTTATGAAGCGGCCGTCAACATGATCGCGAGCAACCCGGATCTCGTCGGCATCTATGTGGCAGGCGGTGGTCCCGAAGGGGTTATGGCGGCACTGCGCGACGAACGGGCCGGAGACCGCATCGTGACCGTCTGCAACGAGTTGACGAGCTTCACCCGCGCAGGCTTGATCGATGGCACGCTGGATGTTGTCCTGAACACGCCGATTGTTGACATTTCGCATGCCGCCGTAGACATCCTGGCGCGCGCCACGCTGGGCGAGAGCTGGGACATGGTGCGAAGCCTGCAGTTCCCGGCGGAGATGATCATCAGTGAAAGTCTCTGATAGACTATCGCCCGTGGCTGGCATTGGTGCTGATGGAAAATGATAGTATCCGGACCCGGCGGGTCATTCACCTTGACTCGGGGGAGGGGGCGGTGGAATTTTTGTTCACCGTTTGAAACGAATGCTTCAAATGTTCCATCTGGACGAGATGGCAAGGCGCCACCCAAGAGCGCTGCGAACATGGAGATGGGAGGATGGCGAGGACGGGGTGTCCGCCGGCTGCAAGGCGCCGGGCAACCGCGGTGTCCTTCCCTGATCCCGGCAGCACAGACTTTCCCAGAGCTTGATGGGATTTCCGGCAACACTGGGGCGCCACCGGACGCCCGCAACGGAGGAACATGATGAAGAAGACATTTCTGGCAGTCGCCATGGCCGCGCTCATGTCGAGCTCGGCGATGGCCGGAACCAAGATCGGCGTGTCGATGGCGCTGTTCGACGACAACTTCCTGACCGTGCTCAGGAACGGCATGATCGAGCAGGCCAAGGGCATGGAAGGCGTCGAGCTGCAGGTCGAGGACGCACAGAACGACGTGGCCAAGCAGCTTGACCAGATCAAGAACTTCGCCGCTTCGGGCGTTCAGGCGATCATCGTCAACCCGGTCGACACCTCGGCCACCCAGGCGATGACCGATGCGGCCGCCGCCGCCAACATTCCGCTGGTCTATGTCAACCGCCAGCCGATCAACGTCGACACGCTTCCCGACAACCAGGCCTTCGTCGCCTCGAACGAGGAAGAGTCCGGCACGCTCGAGACCATCGAGGTCTGCCGCCTGTTCAAGGAAGCCGGCAAGACCGAAGCCAACGTCTACGTGATGATGGGCGAGCTTTCGAACCAGGCTGCCGTGCAGCGTACCAAGGACATCCACGACGTGATGGCCAACGGCAAGTGCGCGGTGAAGCTCAACATCATCGACGAGCAGACCGCCAACTGGTCGCGTGACCAGGCCCAGGGCCTGATGACCAACTGGCTCTCGGCCGGCAAGCCGTTCGATGGCGTCATCGCCAACAACGACGAAATGGCCATCGGCGCCATCCAGGCCATGAAGGCTGCCAACATCGACATGAAGTCGGTCGTCGTGGGCGGTGTGGACGCCACGCAGGACGCTCTCGCGGCCATGCAGGCGGGCGACCTCGACGCCACCGTGTTCCAGGACGCGGCGGGTCAGGGCAAGGGCGCGCTCGAGGCGGCTGTGAAGCTGTCGAAGGGCGAGGCCGTGGACCAGAAGGTCTACATCCCCTTCCAGCTGGTCACCCCGGCCAACATCGACCAGTTCCTCAAGAAGAACTGATCTGACTGATCCGATGGGGTGGCGCGGGACCCGCGCCACCCCTTTCTGTTTCCGGACCTGACGAACGAGACGCTTGACCTGCCTCCTCTCCGGGGCTGACATGCCGGTCTTGGGAAACGGCGCAACTGGGTGGGAGGACGAATGGCTGGTTCCGAGCATGGCGTGGGTGGTTTGAAATATGACACCTCCCGCAAGTCCTGGCCCCCTGAGCTGAACGTCCTGCTGGCGCTGGTGCTGATCGTGGCGGCCTTCGAGATTCTCGGACGCCTGATCATGGGCGACAGCTTCCTTCTCAATACCCGTGCCGACGTCGACAGCCTGTTCAACGAGCAGCGGCTCCAGATCATCATCCTGCAGGTATCGATCGTCGGCATCATCGCCATCGGCGTGACGCAGGTGATCATCTCCGGCGGAATCGATCTGTCATCGGGCTCCGTGGTGGGCGCCACCGCCATGATCGCCATGTCCTTCGCTCAGGTTGCCATGGTGAACGGCAACCCCAACCCCAAGGCCATCTTCCTTGAACAGGGATGGGTCGACTTGCCGGTCATCGTCCCGGTTCTGGTGGGTCTTGGCTGCGGACTGGCGGCTGGGCTCATCAACGGACTGCTCATCGCCTACACGCGGATCCCGCCCTTCATCGCGACCCTGGGCATGATGGTGGCGGCGCGTGGCCTGTCGCGCTGGTGGTCGAAGGGAAACCCGATCTCCTTCCCCACCGAGAGCTATGCCGAGATCGGCAAGGGCATGATGCCGGTCGTCATCTTCGTGGCGCTTGCGATCCTGTTCCAGCTCATCCTGACCTATACGAAATACGGCAAGCATTGCTACGCCATCGGCTCCAACGAGGAGGCCTCGCGCACCACCGGCATCAAGGTCGAGCACCACAAGGTACTGGTCTATGTGATCGCCGGCATGTTGGCCTCCGTCGCGGCCATCGTGCTGAGTTCAAAGAACCTCACCGCGCAGGCGGGCATGGGCATGATGTATGAGCTCGATGCGATTGCCATGGCGGTGATCGGCGGGGTCTCGCTCTCGGGCGGGCGCGGCTCGATCATCGGAACCGTGCTCGGCGCGCTGATTTTCGGCGTCATCATCTCGGGCTTCACCTTCCTGCAGCTCGATGCCTATTATCAGGAGATGGTGAAGGGCGTGATCATCGTCGGCGCGGTTGTGCTCGACCAATGGCGGCAGCGCCGTCGCAGCCTGAAGGGGTAAGCCATGTCCGACATCATTCTCAAGACCGAGGGGCTGACCAAGCATTACGGCGGCGTGCATGCGCTCGAAAACGCGAATTTCGAGCTCCGCATGGGCGAGCATGTCGCCATCATGGGCGACAATGGCGCGGGCAAATCCACCTTCGTGCGGCAGATCACCGGTGTGGAAATTCCCACGCGCGGCAAGATCGTCTTCGGCGGGCGCGAGATGAGCTTCACGAGCCCGCTCGACGCGCGCGAGGCCGGGATCGAGGCGGTGTTCCAGAACCTCGCCCTGGCAGATGATCTCGATGTGCCCTCGAACCTGTTTCTGGGGCGCGAGAAGATCAGGTTCAATCTCGGGCCGTTCTCCATCCTGGACCGCAGGGCGATGCGCGATGCAACCCGCAAGGCGCTTGAGAAGACGGCGGTGAAGATCCCGAACCTGTCGAGCACCATCCGCAACATGTCCGGCGGACAGCGTCAATGCGTGGCGATTGCCCGCACGGCGACCTTTCCCTCCAAGCTCGTCATCATGGATGAGCCGACAGCCGCTCTGGGCGTTCAGGAAACGGCGCAGGTCGAGAACATCATCCGCAACATGAAAGCGGCCGGAGAGCCGCTGAT
>Ga0129333_10000671_pt1 | contig 29264 bp, 29 predicted proteins | sample CPB6_08_DNA_FD_94474 | JGI IMG/M metagenome (GOLD analysis project Ga0129333, IMG submission 94474) | Freshwater to marine salinity gradient microbial communities from Chesapeake Bay, USA - CPBay_Sum_0.6_0.8_DNA | ecosystem: Environmental > Aquatic > Marine > Coastal | place: USA: Chesapeake... | reverse complement strand
TGATATGACTCTGCATAAAATTTTTTATTATAAAAAAGATCCAGGCAAAGATATTATCAAGACGGGAGAACTGTTTGATACTGGAGACCGATATTCATACCAGGAATGTCCTGTATGGTTGCATAAAGCAAGTAGAACATTCGTATATCATTCTTCATTCGAATTTTGTTTGTTTGTGAACCAAGAAGATGGTTCAATGGATTATTCAAGTAATCTTAAAGATTCTGGTCAATATTTTAAAATTGAAGAATCACTTGAATATGATGATTTTTATGGTTCAAATCCAGTAATTCAGTACAGCTATCCAGAATACTTTTTTTGGACAGAAAGTGAAGATATTTGGATTGAATTTTTAGATCATCCATTAACATCATTTAATAATAATCTTGTAACTCTTAGTGGTTGGTGGAATTTATCCAACTATCCAAGAAGCATGAGCATTGCATTTCAAATTGTTGATTCTCAAGTAGATGTTTCTGTTCAACCAGGAGATCCTCTTTATAGGATAAAATTCTTTTCTAAAAATTTTGACGACGTATTTTCTATAGTTGAAAAAACAAAAATAGATTTTGACGAAGCATCCAGGAATAAACTTCAGGATGATATTAAATCTGATAAAATCTTACTCCAAGATACTCTATTTAAAAAATCTTGTCCTTTTAACTCCAAAATAAATGATGATGTTTAATCATGTTGATATTGATTTGCCCGTCTTAGATAGAGAAACTATTGATGGAGTAAGATATTATAAAGTTCCAGATAACGATGAATTAATTAGATTGGTTTCTATTACTTCTGTTACTAGTCATAAAAATCGCCAGTTTTTTGCTAACTGGCGTAAAAAAATTGGGGAAGAAGAAGCAGATAAGATTACACGACAGGCAACTAGTCGTGGAACTGATATGCATACTCTTACTGAAAATTACCTTTCCAATAATTTAGATCTTCCCAAAGTTCAACCTTTATCTGAGTATCTTTTTAAAATTTCTAAACCAGAACTGAACAAGATAAATAATATTCATGCTCTCGAAAGTTCCCTTTACAGCAAAGTTTTGGGGATTGCTGGGACAGTTGATTGTATTGCTGAGTATACAGGAAAGAATAATACTCCAGAATTAGCGATAATCGACTTCAAGACTTCAAAAAAACCAAAACCAGTAGAATGGATTGAGCATTACTTTGTTCAATGTGCAGCTTATGCTTGTATGTTATATGAAATTACTGGTATAATGGTAAAGAAGTTTGTAATTATAATGTCATGCGAAAATGGAGAATGTATTGTTTATGAAGAGTATAACAAATCAAAATACATCAAACTTCTCACCGAATATATTAGAGAGTTTGTTAAATTTAAATTGGGACAGTATGGAGAGTAAAGTAGAAAATGAACTAGAGAAAGTATTAGAGAGTAAATTCTTTTGCCCTTCAAAATTTGCTCAAGAAATAGAAAGTCTTGTTAAAATGAATTCAGAAATGAATTACATCGATGCTATAATTTATTTCTGTGAAGAGAATAATATTGATTTAGAATCAGTTCCTAAGTTAATATCAAAACCGTTAAAGGAAAAGATAAAATATAATGCAATGGAATTAAATTTTCTAAAGAGAACTTCCAGGGCAAAATTGGTTTTTTAATCCATTTTTGGGCGAAAAAAATCCCGGTAAATTTTTCTCTATATTACTTTTTTATGAGTCCATTTGAATGCTATAAAACATATCTAGCACTAAAAAATCATTTTAGTAAAGATAACTATGATTATCACAAATACTGTGGTAAAAGCAGAGCAAGTCTTCAATCTTTTTATAAGAGAAAAGATCGGTATTGGTTTGAAAAACTATCTAGAAATAAAACAGATAAAGAAGTAGAAAATTTCTTTATCTCTAATTTTGTTTCATGTGATGATCCGCAGTCATTGTGGATTGGTAGTATTATTAGAGAAGGGGAAACTATATACAAAAATTGGACAAAAAAAATTCAGTCTCTATCTTATGTTTTTAAGGAAGAGACTGATATTTTATTTTCTACCGATAAATTGGAGGAAGCTTTTGATTGCTCTAAGGGGCATCCTCCCGTTTTAAAAAAGTTCCTGAGCGGGAAAATTTCACTAGAAACCCTAGTGATTTATGATAAGATTTTCCTGTTCGGGAATAATTTTGATAAGAAACTGAAAGATCCAGTTTGGGATATTGTGAGAAATAAAATAAAGAAATATAAGCCATTTCTAAATATTGATATATTTTATTACAAAAAAATATTAAAGGAGCGTTTTTTATGAGTTTTTTTGATTCCGAGATAGTAAGATCTGAAATGGTCGAAATATCAGAATTGCAAGAGCAGTTATATAATACTGTATTTAAATTTCCATCTTTTAATAAAGAAGAGAAGATACGTCACATTGAATTGATGGAAAAACTTTTAGAAAAACAAAGAGTTTTATATACTCGTTTGTCTTTATCTGACGATAAGCAAGCTAAAGAAATGGTAAGTAAAATATCTGAATCTACAAAACTAATGGGTTTAGATTCTAATGTTGATATTAGTGTATTATTTGGAAATATGGTAAAATTAATTCAATCAATGAAAAATAATATTATTAATAACTGATTTATGTTTAAAACTTATTTTGGAACTTGCTCTACCTCTACTCTAGGTATGCCCTTTTTTATTAATAAATTGGGAGAAGATTTGAATGGTTTACTTCTTGGAGTTGGTGAAGCAGTATGCGCTTGTATCTTACTTCAAGAATCTCCATTAATTAAGAAACTAGATTTGGTAGATGCATATCTCCCATACTATGATTATATTGGTGGTATTACTTATACAAATAAAGAATACTCAACATTTCGCGGATCGTATTGTAGTGAGTATGAACTATTAGATATTTTTTCTGGAAAATCTACGGACGAAGTTCATAATATTCTATCAAAAGATCCTTCTGAATTTCCTGATGTTTATCCAGATGAGTTTCAGCAAGAGGAAATAACAGATATATTTGATAAAGCAAAAACAAATTTATTATCTTCTGGGTATATTGATAAAGTTAATTTACATGTAACTGATACTAATAAATTTCTAACATCAGTTAGAGATGATTATTATGATTTTATTTTTATAGACTGTCACTTATCTTATAATCAACTTTATTCTGATTTGGAAAAATGGTTACCCAAAGTTAGGTCTGGTGGTATTATTAGTGGTCATGATTACATGAGTGTTGAAACTTATTATGCAGTCAAAAATTTTAGAGAAAAAAATGGAATAACCGATAGAATGTATAGAGCTCACAATGACTGTTTTTTATGGTTTAAAAATGTACCAAATGGAGTAAGTGGACTTTCCTCATGATTTGCGAATTATTTGATAATATATTTGACCCATTGTATATTCATGAAACTCACTCTGCAATCATGGATATACCAGTTTCTCCAAATAATGTAGCGAATAGATATACTAAACCATATGGATTTGAAGGATCTCATAGGTTATATGGTAAAACTATTTTTGAGAGGAAGGATATTAATCGAGTAGATGTTTTAGATTTGGAGCACTCTCGTTTATTTTTTGATATGTATGATATGATTGAAGACCTAATTGGAGTTAGGTTTTATCTTAGCCAAATATCATTAAATGTTCAACATACTGGTTGTGATGGAACTCCTCATATTGATTGTAATATAGATGATGAGGATGAGTATACAATACTTGTTATGACTAATTCTTCTTGGGAAAAGAGTTGGGGTGGAGAATTTCAGATAATGAATGATAAAAATCTAACTGAAGTTGTAGAAGAGCATGATTATGTTCCTGGGAGGGTGGTTATTTTGCCCTCAAATCGACATCACAGAGGTCTCGGTCCAAAAGAGAAGTACAAATATAGGACTTCTGTTGTTTTCCGAGTGACTCCAAATTTTTCAAAACACGTTCCCGAAATGCCTTGACCATAAATAGGAAGACTGCTATGATAGCAGTGTCTTAAACAAAGGCCAAATCCAATTAATCCGAGGTAATCCAATGTCTTTTGCAGATCTTAAAAAGCAATCCAAACTTGGCTCTCTAACTTCTAAACTTGTTAAAGAAGTTGAAAAAATGAATACTACAGGTGGAGGTGAAGATGATCGTCTCTGGAAACCTGAACTTGATAAGACTGGAAACGGTTTTGCAGTTATTCGTTTCCTCCCTGCTCCCGAAGCAGAAGATCTTCCCTGGGCAAAACTCTACACCCACGCTTTTCAGGGACCTGGCGGATGGTATATTGAAAACTCTTTGACTACTCTTGGTCAAAAAGATCCTGTTTCCGAATATAATCGTGAACTATGGAATAGCGGTAGTGATAAGGATAAAGAAACTGTTCGTAAGCAGAAGCGTAAACTGTCTTACTACTCTAATATCTACGTTGTGAAGGATCCTGTTAATCCACAAAATGAGGGTAAAGTCTTTCTATTTAAGTATGGTAAGAAAATCTTTGATAAAATTATGGCTGCTATGCAACCAGAATTTGAAGATGAAACCCCAATCAATCCTTTCGACTTTTGGGAAGGTGCAAACTTCAAATTGAAGATTCGTAAGGTAGATGGTTATTGGAACTATGATAAGTCTGAATTTGATCGCCCTGCTGCACTTCTCGATGATGATGAGGCAATGGAAGCAATTTGGAAAAAGCAGTATTCTCTAGTTTCAGTTACTGCTCAAGATCAATTTAAAACCTATGAGCAACTTGAATCACGTCTGAAGATGGTCCTTGGTCAAAAATCGTCTTCTCGTCCTCGTCTTGACGAAGAAGTTGATGATGAAGATAATGATCGCGGATCTTATACACCAGATTTTGGTTCTCGTCGTCAAGAATCTCAACTACCAGAAGACCTTAGTTCTCAATTGAATTCTTTGAGTTCTTCTAATGTTGATGAAGAAGATGATGATGCTCTTAGTTATTTTCAACGTCTAGCAGAAAGTTGATATAAAAAGTAAAGGGGGCGTTGCCCCCTTTTTTATTCGTATAATCTAGGATTATCGCATCTTTTCAAGAATTTCGATCTATATTGAATGGTTCCATTTTCATATGGCATGAGTCTATCAATATCTTCAAGTATTACTCCAATATAAGTTGCTTTCAGTAAGTAAATATTTCTTTTTTGATTTTCTCTTTCTTCTTCTAATTGATAGTTAGTTACTGGAACAGTTACATTAGTTATTATGGTGTCTGCATCAAGTAAGTAATCATAATATGAAACACTATAATTTCTAGGTACTCTTAATCCTTTTGGTACTATCACTTCTCCAGCTCTATTTGTAATTTCTATTGTTTCATAGTGATTAATTTCATTTATTTTATCATAAGTTTTATATTTGTTTATTAAATAATCGTCAAATGATTGTTGTGTTAAAGGCCATTCACTCTGAACATTTATTATATTATTTGTGAGCAAAATTATCCAATCAAATCCAGGATCTCCATATACATCATTTGCTACATTATCTGGTCTATCATCTCCAATTATTTGATATTTTTCAAAGAAAGACACATTTTCTAATAAATCCTCCCTGATTTTTACTTTTTTGAATATATTTTTAGCGAGCACATAATTGTTTAATCCCTCTGCGTTCCTATCAATATATTCTATATTTGGAATGTTTTCGAAATAAGCCATTTCTTAGTACCCCATACCTGTTGCACCTTCACCTTCATCATAATCATTTGCGTATACTGGATCGATCTCAGCAAAGGTCATATTTAATTCATATGCAGTCATTGAAGAATCTTCCAGATAAGTCATATATTGACCATCTGGAGTATAATTAACACTAAAATCTTTTAACGCGCATTTTTTAATTCTATTTAAGTATGGGTGTTGCACTGCTGAATTACTATTATTTTTCGTGCTCATATATTTAATTTTAAAAATATTAGGTGCTAGTAGGAATAGTTGTGATGGAGTTACTTCTGGTTGCATCTCTCTTTTAAAAAGTCTGATTATATCTTTTATTGCTTTAGTCTCTCTATTATTTCTTGGTGTTAGTCTGAATGTAAATGTGAAAGACCTTAGTTGTGGACCAGAAAATAATAATTCTAAATTATTGTTAATAGCAGCACCTGCTGTTCTTGATAATAAATTTTGCACTTGGCCACCCATTGCTTGTTGGGTGAAATAATTTATCAGCATCTGTCTAAGTTCTGGTGATGAATCTTTACTCGTCAAATTACCAGCAATAGCCTCTAGACCTGCTCCAAATGTTGCAAATGGATTTCCACCAGATCCTGATGATGCTATAGTTCCATATGCTAAACCAGCGAATTGTGCTGTGAGTGGGTTTATTTCTCCCTGTCCCCAGTCAACTGATGCTGAATCCGTAATTCCCGATTGTATTGGTAGTAGTACTGTACTTAAAAGATTAGTTTCTCTTTGTTCTTGTCCAATAATTCCAAATCCTTTTCCTTTTTCTGGGGTTTGCAAACCAGATTTTCTATATTCTATAAGTTGTATTTGTATATAATCTCCGGTTATTTTTTCTGGATATTTTAATATTGGTGGATATGATACTGTTTTTCTTTGCGGAACTACTGTAATTTTTGCTAATTCTTCTGGTGTAAGTGTATTAGAATCTGATGCTGAATTATTTCCGGATTGTTGCTCGGAAGTTCCTGTTTCTGGTGCTTTATTTTGAATTCCATTGTATTCTTTTGTTCTAGTTAATTGCTCTTTTACTTCTGCTGGTGCTTTTGCAGAAACTATTTCTTTTGCCTTTGCTGCTGAATTTGCTTTCAAGTTAGTAATATATGACGCACCACCTCTCTGTTCTAAATCAGCATATCTTTCACCTTTAGTTACTGTTCCATCTGCAGAAACATTCATTACTAATTTGTTTCCAAGAACTCCATATTCATATATATCCCTTGCTCCAGTTTTTGTATTAACATTATATACAAACTTTCTACCTAGTGTGTCTATAATACCAGATTCATATACGTCAAAATTTGATTGACTTTGCTTCCATCCAGAAGTTTTTCTTGCAGATATGGTTTCCTGATTGGGCATTAATCTAGTTTATACCTATTAGAAATATTTAGACTACTTTATACCAAGATCATCTTCCGTTATTACTTTGAATTCTATTAATCTATCCTTACAAAATTCATCTGCAGCTTTCCATTTTGCTTGATTGACTGAATAGGTTTTAATCTCATTAATATATGACTTTGTAATTCTTGATTTCTTTTTTGGCGGCATAGTTTGCTTTTTTGGTTTTACTTCTACGACATATACCTTTGCATTTCCATGTTTATCTTTTACTTTTATTATAAAGTCTGGAAAATATTTGTGAACTCTATTGTCTACTGGTGAGATATAGGGAATCCAAAACTCTTCACTTCCCCATTCTATAATATTTTCATTTAGATCGCACCACCTACAAAATTTTCTTTCCCAACTACTTCTGCAGATTATATTGTTTGGATTGCCTTTGTATTTTTTGGGATATTCTGGTTTATACCTACTTTTTATACTTTCTGCCATATTTGATTATACATAATATATAAGTACATCTATTTATTTCAAGATGCCTGCACCAGCGCCTAGACATTTATCAATGTCTTCCTTGAAGGAGAAGATATTACAACCAGCGCAGACATCTGTTTATCTAGTGAATGTTGTTCCTGCTAAGGCAACTGGTTTGCAGGGTTTCTTTAATCAAGGCGGAAGAAAAAATAATTTTAGTTTAACAACAGATGCTGAATTACTAAACCTTTCATGCTGTGAAGCATCTCTTCCTGGTAGTGGTCTTGCTACTCACGAAGTTACTGGTGATTTTCATGGTGTAACAGAGAAAATGGCCTACAGAAGAATATATGATGATAGTATAGATTTGACTTTTTATGTTGACCATAACTATAAAGTTTTAGAATTTTTTGAGACTTGGATGAATTACATTGTAGGAGAAGGATCAACTTTTCCGTATTCGGATTATTTGAGGAATAATGCATATTATAGGATGAATTATCCAGAAAATTATAGATGCGAAATTTTTCTAACAAAATTTGAAAAGTTGAATGTAGTAGCTCAACCAGTATTATCTTATACATTTGTTGATGCATTTCCAATAAATGTATCTTCAATTCCTATATCATATGATGCTTCTGAACTTTTAAAAGTTACAGTATCATTTTCTTATACAAGATATAATAGAGTAAGGGAATTGAAGAGGAATTCTTCTTATTCTGGAGAGGCTTCTAGAAATCAAAACGCTACTAATCCCGGTCTTGAGTTTAATCCGCTATCCCAAGCGGCATTTAACTCACCTGGAAATCCAGAACTTGCTCAATTTGCAAATCCAAGTTTTGGTGTTGATCCCGGTGGACTAAGTGGTATAGATTTTGGATTGTTAGTTCCAGCAGATACCCAAGGCAATAGAAATGGAACACCATACGCTGCTAATCTTCGTGATGAGGGAAGTGAAATAATCGATGCAGTTACTAATAGGAGTAGAAGAGTCGAGGAAGGTCTACCATTCGTTGGAAGAAATAGGGGACCTATAGCTCCGTTTATTTGACTAAATATATGGAAATGAATGAATTTTCTATAGAAAGTTATGCCGTTACCTACAATTTCTACACCATCGTATGAACTTGAGTTGCCTTCAAGTGGACAAAAGATTAGATATAGACCATTTTTAGTTAGAGAAGAAAAACTATTAGTTCTAGCACTAGAAACAGAAGATATAAAAGAAATAACCAACGCAATTAAAACAGTAATTAAAAGTTGCATTCAAACAAAAAATGTTAAAGTGGAAACTTTACCAACTTTTGATATTGAATACTTATTCTTAAATATAAGAGGTAAATCTGTTGGAGAAGATATTGAAGTTAATTTGATATGTCCAGATGATCAACAAAGTGTTGTTTCCACCACAATAAATGTAGACGATATACAAGTACATAAGAATCCAGACCATAATAATAAAATACAATTGGATTCTTCTTTGATTATGGAGATGAAATATCCTTCACTAGATGAGTTTATAAAATCTAATTTTGATTTTTCATCTAATACTGGTATGGATCAATCTTTTGATCTTATCACATCATGCATTGATAAAATTTATAATGAAGAAGAAGTTTGGGTTTCTAGTGATGTGACCAAGAAAGAATTATTTGAGTTCCTAGATCAAATGAATACAAGTCAATTTAAGCAAATTGAAAAGTTCTTTGAAACGATGCCCAAACTTAGTCATAAAGTTAAGATTAAAAATCCTAATACTGGTGTTGAAAGTGAAGTTCTTCTGGAGGGATTAGCATCTTTTTTCGGTTAGGAATGGTCCATATGGATCTTGAAAATTACTATAAGTTAAATTTTGCTTTGATTCAGTATCATAAATATTCATTGACTGAGATTGAAAATATGATGCCCTGGGAAAGGGATGTTTATGTCTCATTATTACAACAACATTTGGACGATGAGAAATTAAAGCAACAACAGAGATAAAAGATGGCGGTAGATTCTCCAAATACACCAAAAACTGAATCTACTAATGTAGAAGATCTTGCGGAAGAAAATATAGATCCGAGGGTTTTGGAACTTCTCGGATTGCAAGATATCTTCGATTTAGATTATGGCGACTATAAAACGCTTTTAATTGGAAAGCTAAATGAAAATGATCTTTTATCTTCAAAAGGCAAAGGTCTGGAAACTGATGATGTTACTTTACTTAGAGAAGAATTATTAAGAGTTAGAAAGAAAAGATCTGGAAGATTTAAAGTAAGTACTAAAAAAATAAAAGCAAATAAATTTTTTGATAAGGATTCTGGATCTGATGCTACACAGGCACCCAAAAAGGTAAATCTTTTACCTCATGCTAATGTTCCTGGTGCTATTCAAAAACTTCCTGATAATATTCAAGATGAAAATGGCGATCAAAAAAATGTAGAACTACAGAATAAAAAAGATGATGAAATATTATCTGTAGTTAAGGAAATAAAAGAACTTGTAATTACAATTGCCGATTCAATGAAAAAGCAATTGCAAGAAAAACAAAAATTAGCATCTCTTTCCTCTAGAGAATCTGAAAAAGCAGGTAGATCATCAAGAGAAAAAAAGATGGAGCAAAAACCATCTTTTGCTACTAAAATGGTTGAACAAGCAACGAAACCGTTTGTAAGTATTTTTGATACAATTAAAAATTTCCTGTTGAATGTTCTACTTGGTAGTTTGGCTAATTGGTTGTTCTCTGTAATACAAAATCCAAAAATGCTTTTACAACCAATACAGAGTTTATTGGATGGTATTTTTGGATTTTTTAATAATATTCTTCAATTCATTGATAATAATGTAGTACAACCAGTAAGAAGTTTTATTGATTTAATTAACTCGGCAATTAGTGGATTTATTGGAATTATTAATAAAGCGATGAGTATCATTCCTGGATCTACTCCTATTGATGCTCCACAAGTACCGAATATTCCCGATATTCCTGATATAAAAGCACCAAATATAACAGGCACAGAAACTGCTGAACCACAAAAATCACAACCAAACATTCAAGTAAAGAATCAGGGTGGAAATATAGTTGGTAGTGATATTAAAATTCTTAAGAGCATTCAAAATCTAAACGTTGATAATTCGCAAAAAATCAATAATGTTGTTCAAAAAACTTCTGGTGGGGGAGTTCCAAAAATGAACAATAAAATTGCTGAAACTGGTGGAATTGTTAGTGGATCGACAGGATTGGATATTAGTGGACTTGGACCTGATACTCAATTAACTGCATTAAAGAAAAATGAATTTGTCCTTGTTCCTGGTGCAGCTCAAGCAATAGGAATTCCATTTTTGGAATCTATGAATAAAAAGTATGGTGGTAATAATGCCTCAACATTTGCTTCAGTTAATGATATAAAGATAAGAACAGCTGCAGGTGGTGGAGGAATAGATCTTTGGGGAATTAGTCCATCAAGAAATACAAAATTATCATCAAGTTCTGATTTTTCCAGTGTTCCATCGCACCATAGATCTTATTCTGCTTTCCGAGGAGCAATTCCAGCAGATTATGCTGTCGTTAGAACTGGTATTAATCCCGCTGCAGTTCCTTCTCATGGAAGAGGATTGAGTGTTGTTTCTGGTGTATCTGGAAAAGTTGATTTTGCTGGATATGCTGACGGTGCAGGAAATATGGTAGAGATTGTTAATAATAAAGGGGAAAAATTAATAAGATTATTGCATTTGGATAAGATAAAAACAAAAAAAGGTGCAACAGTTAGTCCTTCTACTATTATAGGAACTCAAGGAAATACTGGCACTAGAGATATACACGTTCACGTTGATGGTAGTAAATCAGTTCACACTAATTGGATTAGGGCTAGTTTGGGCGGTAATTATTCTGCAGGTCAATTAGAATCTGGTGGCGCTGGTGGCGGTGGTGGTGGAGGTGGCGGAGGTGGTGGATCGCAAGAACCCGCAGAAGAGGCTGTTGATTTTAGTAAATTTGTTGAAATCTTAGGTGATAAGAAAGGTGATATTATCATGTCTGGTGAGCAAAAAGCTGCCTATGAGAAAGCTGGAATGATGCCCCCATCAGCAGCTCAGATTGCACCAACTCCCCCAAAATCTAATGTTCCTCCCCCAACTGCTGGAACTCCTCAGATTCTTAATTTAGCAGCAGCAAATCTGTCTGCTAAACCAGTGACTAGTGGTTCTATGACTGGTAATACTGGAACTCCTCCAGTTAATTTCTCTTCGATAAACATGGCAGAATTTAGTCATTATACCGCTGTAAAATCTCTTCTAAACATACTGGAGTATTGATATGTTACCACTTCTCGCTACTGCTGGTAGAATGTTAGCAACCTCTGCTGCTAGAGGAGCTATAAGCGGTGGTGCAAGGACAGCAGCAGGTGGCGGCGGAAACATAGTAAAGGGAATGGTAAAAGATAAAGCAGAGAAAGAAATAAAAGGAAAAATAGTCAAAGTAACTACTGAAAAATTTTTAGCAAAGAAAACTCAATTACCAAATTTAAACTCTTCTGGAACAGACTCTAAAGGTGGAGCATTAGTTAAATCTGAGTCATCTGCACTTGTTAAAAAAGAATCCGATAATCCATTACTTGATGAATTATTGATAATAAAAAGTACTCTAGTCACCATAAAATCATTAATGGATAAGAGTGCTTTATTTGATAAGAATGAGTATGCTAGAAAGAAAAAAGAGTTAGAACGACAAAAAAGAAAATCTAAAGAAGATGAATTAGAAAAGAAACCATCTAAAACTAAAAAAATTGGAAAGGCAGCACCAAAACCTTCTGGTAATATATTTGATTTTATTACAAATTATTTGTTAAATGTTTTTCTTGGTAGTTTAGCGAACTGGGCATTTAATTATATTCCACAAATAATTGATGTTATCAAAGGAATTGCTTCTGGTGTTGATAATTTGTGGAAAGTTCTTAAATTTGGAATAATATCATTAGCTACTAATTTTCCTAAACAAATTAAATTTCTAGCTAAGTTATCAGCAAAAATATTTGGTGGTCCAATAAAATTAATTGGAAAATTATTATTCAAGGCTGGATCTTTATTGACTGGTCTCTTAAAGAAAGCTGGTGGATTTATATTCAACTTAGTTGGTGGACCATTAAAATCAATTGCTAAAAAAATACTTGGACAAACTGGAACCGAAGCAGCAAAGAAAGTAGCACAAACTGCATCGAAAGCAGTATCTGCTGGGTCTAAAAAGGCTGCAGATCTTGCTGCAAGCCAAGGTTCTAAAAAACTTGTTGGTAGATTGAAGGCGTTTAGTAAAATATTTAAAAGAGTTCCTGTTATTGGGGCAATACTGGGAATTGCTATAGATCTCGCTATGGGAGAACCTTTAGATCGTGCAGTTGTTGGTGCAATAGGATCTAGTATAGGTGCTGCTATTGGTGGTGCTCTTGGAAAAGGCGGTGCCCTTGCTCTTACCTTATCTACAGGTGGTATTGGTGCATTAGCTGCTCCATTTATTATTGGAGCATCTGGATTTATAGGAGCAGCAGTTGGTGATTGGATTGCAAAATCAATGTATAAAAATCTAACTGGAAGGGTTAGTCAAGCAGAAAAGGAAGCTTCAAAAGTAGAACAAAAAGCAAAGGGTGGTAAAGTACAGAATCTTACAAGACCAACATCAGGATCATCTCCTTCTGGTATAACTAGAGAAACTGGAGTTCAAAAAAGAACATTTGAATCTAAGGAAAGCAAAAAGGCAGTTTTGAATAGATCAAGACCTTTTGCAATTTCTCAAAAAGCAATTAAAAATTCAAAATCTTTCTTTGGTGACGATCAATCAAAATATCTACTCAAACTAAGTGATGGTTTTAAAAAGTCAACATTTATTGGAGATTTGTTGAGAATCGGTATGGCCATCGCTATGGGCGAAACTATATTAAAATCCACAACTGATGGTGCTGCCGATAATATGTCCTATGAGATGTTCAAGGCATATGAAAATGGATTAATAGATGTTGATGATGATATAGATACAAGTTCACTATCATACTCATTTAGAAAATGGGCTAGAGGCAGAATTTATGCTGAAGTTTCTGCTAGCAAAAAGTATCAGCAGAATATGAAGTCTCGACCTGGAGCACCCTCTGGAGGTGGTGGAGATGGTGGAGATGGTACAGAAGGTCCTCCTGGTCCAGGTGAAGTAATACAGGGTGGAGATGCTGATTTTTGGACTTTAGCAGCTGTTGCATCACTAGAAGGTTCCAGTGATCAGGGAGAAGCTGATGTCGCTCAAGCAGTCTATAATAGAGTTGCATCTGGTGTTTTTAGTGTTAAGACCATCAAGGATGCAATTTTATCTCCAGGACAGTTTCAACCAGTTACTGGTGATGGGGTCCCCATAAAATTATGGAGAGCTATTAAAGATAGAGAAACTGCAATAGCTGCTGTAGCAGCACATAAGGGAAAGGGAATTGCAACAGCAACTAAATATGTTGATCAAGCGGCTAGAAATATTACAAATCCATCATTACAAAAAAATGCAGCTGAATGGGTTGGTGGTAGAACTGATTTTGCCGTCCCTTCTGCTGCTAATAAGTATCCCGGTGGATTTGGTTATAGAACTAGACATGGACATTTGTTTGGGTGGTATGTTGGTCCTGGTGCAATTGCATATGGTAAGAAAAATCCTGGACCAGCGCAAGTTCCATCATTTGGAAATATGAGTGTACCAAAAGGTTCTCCATCAGCAAATGTAGCACAAAGTCAAGAACCTTCTTCATCTCCACCTTCAGCACCAGCACCAGCATCATCAGAATCTGAAACTACAGATTTTAGTAAGTTTGCTGAAATTTTAGGAGATAAAAAGGGGAAAATTTTAGGTCCAAAGGATAGTAATGATGCAAATATAAATGCTCCTTTTGTTAGTGTTCCTGTTAAACCAGCCCCTCAAGCATCTCAACAACCAGCTAAACCAAGTCAAGCAGCAGTATCTTCAACTAAACCCAAAGTGTCTCCGAGTGCTATTAGTCAATCTGCTAGTTATGATAGAAAATCCCCATCAACTATAATACTTCCTCCACCACAGCAAGCAGCAAATACTGCTTTGGGAAGTGCTGGACAGACTTCGAGACCAAGAATAGATTATGATTCCAGCATGTTAAATAGTGATAGTAGAAATATGTTTAAGCAAGTTCTATCAGCCGCTCTCTATTAATAATATATGGCTCTTCCCGATTCTAATAATAAATCGACTGGTAATATAGTTTCTTTCAAAGTATATTCTAATACTGGAAAATCTTCCGAGATTAAGGGGTTAGCACCGGAAATAAAGTATTATGAAAATTTACTATCAAATTCCATTACATTTACTGCTGTAGTTGCTGATACTGGTGGATTGGACCCAGAAAATAAAAAACCAATGCCTGGTATACTTGATGGTCTTCCAATTAGAGGTGGAGAAAAAACTGATCTGATTATTGAAGATGCATATAAAAATAAACTATCTTTTATTGGTGATAAGTCATTTTATGTTAATAGAATAAAAGCTGCTGATCCTGGAACACAGAAAGACTTATACTTTCTAGATTTTTGTTCTTTAGAATTTTTAAAAAATGAGCAAACTAGAATAATAAAAAGATATGATATAAAAATATCTGAAGCAGTAAAAAAAATATTAACAGATCCACCACCATTTGGATTGGGTACTAAGAAAGAAACTGTGATAGATGAGACTGGTGTTCCCTATAATTTTATAGGAAACCAATGGAAACCATTTCACGTTTGCACTTGGTTGGCTTCTAGGTCTGCTCCAACTAAAAGTATAAATCAAGCAGCAGGATATTTTTTCTATGAAACCTATGATGGGTTTCAATTTAGATCAATTGATTTATTGATGGAACAAGAACCGACTAAAAAATATTTGTATACAAATAGCACTCAAACAAAACCTGGATTTGAACCAATACAAGACATGTATATTGAGAAAGACATGGACTTGCAGCAAAAATTGATTCTTGGTACATATGCTAACAGAACATTGTATTTTGATACATTCGCTTTTGAATGGGTTTCTAGACCATATGATATAAGTGAACAGCAAGGTGGTCTAAGTTTAGCTGGTGCTGACTTAGATTATGTTGCTGAGCAATTTAGACAAACACCAACTAGATTTATGACTAGAGTGTTGGATAATGGATGGCTTCCTGTTGGAAAAAAAGCAGAAGAGCAATTATCAACATGGAAAGGTCAACCTAAACAACCTGTTTTTGATGCACCGAAATTAATGTCTCAAACTATTATGAGATATAATCAATTATATTCGGTAAAAACTAATATAACTATTAGGGGAGACTTTACTTTGAGAGCGGGACAAACAGTATACTGTGAATTCCCAGATCTTCAGGATGATATTGCGAGACGCCCCAACCAACAAACTAGCGGAAAATATATGATAGCTAGTTTATGTCATAGAATCACACCAAAAGATTGTCTAACTAGTTTAACTCTTGTTAGAGATTCCTATTCTAAGTAAAAAATCATGGAAAACATTAACGATCACATCGCCAAGGACAAAAAACTTCTTGATGATCCAACAATTTCTCCGCAAGCACGTAGACATACTGAAGAAGAACTTTCTGCTTTAGAACATTATCATCAAAATCATCCAGAGGATGAACATGATCCAACAGCACTTGAGTTATACTGTGATATGCACCCAGATGCTTTAGAGTGTAGAGTATACGAAGACTGATTATGATTGATCACGAATTAGTCAAAAAATATTTTGTTGGTAGGGATGGATTTATATGGTGGATCGGGCAAGTAACGTCCGAAGATAAGTGGACACCCAATATTCCTGGTAGGAGAGTTCCTACAATGAAGGAAGTTAAGGGATATGCTGACCGATATAAAGTAAGAATATTTGGATATCATGATCTTGAGTATGAAGATAATGCTTTAACAGATGATGATTTACCGTGGGCACAGTTAATGCTTCCAGTTACTGCTGGGGGTGGTGGTGGAGCATCTTTTCAAACACCAAACATAAGACAGGGGACATTTGTATTTGGATTCTTTTTGGATGGAGAAGATGCTCAACAACCCGTTATTATGGGTATATTGGGATATAATAATTACACTCTAGTAGATAAGCAAATACCAAAAGTTAAATTCGTCCCCTTTGATGGTTATGGTCCTAAAGATAAAGTACCTGAAAGTCATATAAGAACCTCCCCTGAGGTATCAAAAACTGTAACTGGGGAGAATGCAGTTCCTGATAAAGATTCTACTGCACCAAAACCTAAAGCAAGTGGTATTATTATTAATGGAGCTCAGGATCAATTAAAAGAATATGCTAGTAAAAATCAAGAGCAAGATGGTAGAAAGGCATCATCTCTAAAAAAACCTATACGTTGTGAAGAGAATCAAGGTGTAGGTGGGGTAGCATTAGAAATAAAAAATTTATTAACAAAAATTCAGGAAGTACAAGAAAAACTTAATAGTTGGGAAGCAGCAATTAATGGAAAAATTGATGGAATACAGCAAAGAATTGATAAATTGATTGATTTGGCTTCTAAAAAAGTTGCTGAATTTATGAAAATCATTGTTGATAATGTTAGAAAATATACTATAGAACTCGTACAGGATAAGGCAAAAGATTTTTACTTCTTACTATTTCCCAATGAAAGAGATGAATTAAAAGAAGTTCAGTTAAAAGTTGTTGATGGATTGAATTGTCTTTTTAACAATGTTATTGCTGGACTAATTGATCTTATTAAAGGAATGTTGAAAGATTTAGTTGGTAAAGTTTTAAATGCACCAGCTTGTATGGTTGAAAATGTTCTTGGAACTATTTTTGGAAGTATTTTTGGTAACCTAACATCTGCTATAGATTCCATTGTTGGAGCTATTTCTGATGTAATCGGTTCTGTTTTTAGTCTTGCTGGTGATATTATTTCCTTCATTAAAGATTTGTTAGGATTCTTTTTGTGCGATGAAGATCTTCAATGTCCAGAAACTGAAGAATGGAGTATATGGAAAGGCGAAGCAAATAAAGGTCCTGCACCATCAATAAAAAATATTGTTGGTAAGGCAAAGGGTTTGAAAGATAAAGCAAAAGGCACTGTTAATGCAGCTGTTTCTGGTGCTCAGGGCGCTGTTTCTGGTGTTACTGGAGCAGCAAATAACATAGTTGCATCGTTTAATACAGCATTTGGTGATGCTCTTAATGCGTGTGATATTGGTCCATTGTTATGCGGTCCACCTACTATTTCTATTTCTGGTGGAGGTGGAATTGGTGCAGTTGGTAATGCAATTATTTCTCAAGCAGGAGAAATAATGGGAGTTGATATACTTAATGGTGGATATGGGTACACTGAACCTCCAACAATATCACTCCAAGACGCTTGTGGAAAGGGGTCTGGCGCTAAATTAATTCCCGTTATGAAACCAATATCACGCGATAGAAGCAATAAGGGATCTCCAGAATCAGAAAAATCTGGAATATCATCCGTAACTGCCGGAAATGCTGAAATTGGAGAACCAGAAGTTACTATAACCGTTACTCCAGCTGGTATCATTCAACCTGGAGAATCTGCTACTGTATGCTGGGACATTAAAAATGGAACTTCAGTATTAAATTCCAATTTTGGTGTTAATAGTAATAAAGGATGTGTAGAGATTAAAGATGTTTATAAGGGACAAACCTTAGTATTAACAGCATCTAATGGAAGTAAACAAGCAACTGCCTCAATACGTGTTGCTGTTGGTAATGGATCCACCACAACAAAATTATACACAGTAGATAATGTAATTGTTCTTGATCCCGGAACTGGTTATTTGCAGAGACCAGATGGTAGTTTTGGTAGTTTTGGTAATCTTTGGGCAAAAAAAGAAGAAACTATTGTAAGAAATCCGGATTTTGTTTGGAGATCACCAATTAAACCTGGAGAATTTGTAGAAGTACAACCAGGATCTCTTGTTATTGCACCAAAAGAAATTGTTGGATTTGGTTCTGATTCTCAGGAAAGTACTATTATCCCAGCAGGAACAAAATATATTGTAAAGCAATATACTAGATTTACTGCACCGGATATAAGAACCGAAGAAGATGTAATTTTACAACAAACTAAAAAAACAGAGGTATTTAAACCTGTACTATCTACCGGTGAATATGGGGTTACTTTATATCTGTGTGGTGTAGAAATTGTGTCTGGTGGATTAAATTATGACGATAGAATTGATGAAGTTACGATTGAACCAGATTTTGGTGCTCAATTGAAAATAAAAACAGGTCCTTTTGGTATTATAGAAAAAGTTGATATTATTTCTCCTGGTTCTGGATTTTCCGAGTATCCCAATATCACAATAAATAGTAGCACAGGATTCAATGCAGATCTTGTTCCAATTTTCTGTATTAAAAAAATTGGAGATGAGGATCCAGAAACTATTGCATCTTCTGTACCAGAAAGATCTATTATTACTGTTATGAATTGTGTAGGGGCACGAGAATAATGGCCAAAAAGAAAAATTTTCATAGTATTAGATATGGACAAAAAGATGCCGAAATAAAATATGGTCACATTCATGACGATGAAGTAACCTCAGGATTTATGATAAGAATGGGTCCTGATGGTGGAAGGCATTATTCTACTTGGGAACTTGATAGTATAAGAAAAGGTTGGACCGTACATAGATGTCCAGGAGTATTTGAAATTAAATGTGGAGATGATATTCCATATAACACGCCATCTCTTTATATCGAAGCAGTAGAAGGTGATATTGTAATCAATGCCAAAAACGGCAGAATAAGAATGGAAGCCGAAAATATTGATATGATAGCTTCTGGTGCTGATAATAAAAATGGAGTTATATCTTTAAATTCTAATGAAAAAATAGAACTCAGATCAAAAAATATTGAATTAAATGCAACTTCTGTTGCTAAGTTCTTTTCTTCTGGATTGGTAGAGATGATAGGCGATAGTATCTTGAATATATACGGTGGATTAGTTGATGTTGCAGATGGTGCAACACAAGTTAAAAGATCTAAAGCTGTTTCTTCTTTGGAAAAGCAAGAAGCAGGATTCCCTTCTGGTCTACCATTTTTCTAATTTTTTGGAGATTAATTAAATGAAAGCATCGGATTTATTTTTAGGTAAAAGATTATTTGTTGGAAATGGAAAACCAGAATGTTTGGGTAGAGGTCCAGCAGAAATAAGAGGATCCGCATATATTGAAGGGCCAACGGTAACTGGAAGTCCATTACCATTTCCATATGTTTATGCGACTTCGATGATTGGACCTGATGTAAATATAGATTCTCCTATACCGTTTCTTCCCGGAGTTGTTGTTGCATGTGGTGCTTGGAATCACTCTCCATACTCTCTTTGTGTTGTGGGGGATGCTGCGATCTTAGATAATCTTGAAGTCAATTTGGATATTAATGCTGGAGCAAATATCAGAGCTGGAAATAATATTATTGCTCAAGGTCAAGTAATGTCTCATTGTGGAGGACATGTTCTTTCTGCAAAGAAAAACTTTGATATTCCACATCCATCAAAAGAAGGATGGAGATTAACTCATACTTGTGTTGAGGGTCCTGAAGCATCTGTTTATATACGAGGAAGAATCACTAATAAAAAAGAAATTACTCTTCCTTCCTATTGGAAAGACTTAGTTGTTATTGAGTCAATTACAGTAAATCTAACTCCAATTGGGGCACATCAAGATATAGTTGTAAAAAGATGGGATGATGAGAAAGTATATCTCCAATCAAAGGGTGGAATGCCTATTGATTGTTTCTACTACATAATGGGTGAAAGAAAAGACACTGAAAAATTAATACCAGAGTATAGAGGAACTATTGAAGATTATCCCGGTGATAATTCTCAAAGATCCATTGCAGGTTATCATTACGACATTAAGAAATAAAAATGGCTGATCCAATTTATAACAATAATCCAAAACTCAATCAATCTCCTACATTAACTGGAGATGCGTATACTGGACCTCTTCCTGTAGAGCCTTTTTCTCCAGTTTCTAACTATCCATTATCTACAAATTTAAGTACACCAAATAGTATATCTTATGCTGTCGAGTATAAGGCAACTGGTGATCGTGGAGAAATAATCAATTTAAAAGCTGATACATTTAAGATATCTAAAGATTATATTCAATATGATCCATCACCATCTGCAAGTGATTCTGATCTTATTAGTGATACATACACTCCCGGTGGATCAGGTATATCTAGTTACTTTCCATCAGGTATATCTACGTTTACGACATCTCAAGATCAATTTATAGCGATAGATAGTCAATCTGTTATTGCTAGTCAAGTAACTGAATCTGGAGATTCTATTAAAAATTATACAACTTTCTTATCTCGTCCAGAATTGTGGAGGATTACTGACCCATCAAATCCTTCATTTAAAATATGTCAGGTAACTAGTCTAGAAACTTTAAAGCATTTTGTCGTCCAATCTCCAGATGAAGAAAGGAAAAATTATGGAGACTGGCCAGGGACACAGATTATATCTGCGGTAGGAATAATAACCTCGGGAGAAAAAAGAAAAATAACAAACATCTCTGTTGATCTTGAAGATGAAGCATACAGGGGAGATCTTATTCATGATGATACTCCAAAGAATGCATATACAACTGAAATAATTCAAAGAAACACTAGACTATCTACAGTTAATTCAAACTATCTCGAATTAAATAAAGATCATACTTTTGTCGGCATAGGTAGTACGCAGATTTCTTTTAAAATCAGGAGAGTGGGAAATTCTTTGATAAAAAGAGAATATGGATACTATTTCCGCCACTATGATTGGGAAGATGGATATTATCAGGGACAGGGAGGTAATAATCATTTACAAAATAAATTTACTTCCAACTATTCTTATGCTTTTTATTATGGAAAACATCCAGATGGTAATGATAAAACTGATTCCTCAGATACAACTATCGATATAAATGGCAATCTTAGATATGATTCATACAATCTAACGGGTAGATGGGGAGTTTACATTGATGACGAAGTTAAAAATTACATGGAGGGACGTGTTTTTATTGGTCATAATGAAAGTATCGGATACATAAGCGAACAAAATCCTGAACCAATAGTATCAATTTTTAACAATAAATGGAAAAACAAACAGGATGAACTTGATGCTGGTATTACTCCCACTCCATCAGATAGAGTTACTGATCCTGAAGATCTAACTCAATTTCAACTAGGTCTTTATGTTGAAGACTTAGTTGGTATTGGAACTAGACCAGATACTAGATATCGCTTATATGTTAATGGAGTTCCTGGTGAAGCTCGTGGTGGTATTTTAAAAAATACAGTAACTAGAGCGGCAAGATTTGAGGGTGATGTTAGAATTACTGGTGATTTAATTAAGGGAACTGGAACATTTAGAATAGATCATCCACTTCCTGAGTTATCGGATACTCATAATTTAGTTCATTCATTTATTGAGGGACCAAGAGCTGATCTTATCTATAGGGGAAAAGTTAAATTAGTTTCTGGTATTGCAACTATTCATCTCGATGAATTTGTGGGAATGACTCCTGGTACTTGGAAACTTCTTTGTAGAGATCCTGATGTTTTTGTTACTAATAATGATGATTGGTGTCCAGTGAAAGGAAAAATAGATTCTGATGGTACTTTAACTATTCTTGCTAAAGAAGAAACATGTAATGCTAACGTTACATGGTTAGTTATTGCTGAAAGGCAAGATAAAGAAATTAAGCAAGCGAGTTGGACCGACGATGAGGGAAGGACAATTCTGGAACCGTCCAAGAACCTTGACCACTGACCCAAATTCGGTGTATAATATGTGGGTAATCAACGGACGACCCGAATGCAAGATGAGTATCTAACGAGATGCGTTGTTGATCCAATTAAAAGAACAGTATATCTCTATTCAAATTCTGGAACGGAAAAGCAGGTTTCTTGTGAAACAGTTGATGAGTTTATGAATGTCCTAGAATTTGTTAGGAGTGTTTTGGATGAGGACACACTTGCATATTCGAGTCCATTTTAAGGTTATGCTTCTGTCGCCTATTGGTTAAGGCCCACTGCTTATAACGGTGTGAACGGGGTTCAATTCCCTGCAGAAGCACCTTGCTGGTTTAGCTATCTGGTGAAAGCACCCGACTCATAATCGGATACAGGCGAGTTCGATCCTCGCAACCAGCACTAGACAATCATAGCAACTCATGCTATGATTGTCTCACCACCACGGGGCGGTGGCGGAAGTGGTAGACGCACCGGACTTAAAATCCGTTGGGAGTAATCCCGTGGGGGTTCAAGTCCCCCTCGCCCTATTTCTGGAGATAAAAATGATTACAATTTATGATAATTTTATTACTCCAGAAAAATGTGTAGAATTTTACAAATACTGCACAAAACTCTCTTATTCTTATGGCGAAACCGATCATGAAGAATCTCCACCAGTTGGACTAGCATGTGACCTAAATTCTAAAAATGAATGGGTTGAATTTTTTGTTGAACAAGTTAAAAATAAATTCTCATTACGCAATGTAGTTGATAGATCTTATATAAATTTGTTCTTACCTGGAGAAAGACCTTATTATCACACTGATGGTGAGGAAGATGAGATTACTTTTCTTTATTATGCAAACATTGAATGGGATTTAGACGAAGGAGGAGAAACAAAGTTTGTTGTTGGTGATAAAAATGAAGAAATTAGAGGTGTTTTGCCTATTCCCAACCGAGCAATTATTTTCCCCGCTAATATGATACATTCTGCTTCTTCATTTAGAACTAAAGCAAGGTATAGTTTAGCAATTAAATATTGTTCTCTAGATATATCCCTTTAGAAAAACCTCTAAATATAACAAACTAATAGGAACCTTCCTATGAAGTATCGAATTGATTCTAGATATGTTTGGTATAATAAAGGAACTCAATTAGTTCTAATGTATTTTATAAATAGCATACCATTTACTTTTGATGAATTACCAGATTCATACATGTATGATCTAGAAATAATTCGATTAGCTGATAATGAAAGAAGATTTGATCCAGAAGATCTATATAAAACATCTTTCTACTTAATTGATGAATTATGTCATCCACTTATGTTTGAATTGGATCTTGAAAATCCAGAAATGTTACCAAGTGATTAATATTTTGCCTCTGTAGCTCAGTGGTAGAGCAACGGTTTTGTAAACCGTTGGTCGCAGGTTCAAATCCTGTCGGGGGCTTTCCGAAAAATTATTTTTCGGAAATATGTTAGCTAACAGCAAACAAACTATATTAAAAATTTAAAAGAATTTTATTTCGCGGATAAAGTTCTATAATTTTTAATATCTCTTGCCGAAATTTTTATTTCAGCCCGCTTACTCCATCAGACTCGATGCGGTTTAAATTAAGGATAGTCTGAACTTAGCAGAGAATTTTAAGAAATTTATATTTCTTAAAAGGACAAAAAGCTAAATTTAATGATTCTATGATATGAAAGTAGCATTTATTGCAAAATCAAATCTTAAGTAGAGTCGCCAAGGGGGGGAGCATTCCCCCCTACCTTTTTATTTTTTGGAGAAAACAATGTCTCTCTTATCAAATAAAGATAGAAAATTAGCAATTGAAGCACTAGAGCATTATAATGGACATTTAGCGACTCTATCTTATGATTATCCATTTGTTAAAGAGAAAATAGGACAAGTAACAACTTTAATCAATTGGATAAAATTAGAAGAATTTAAAAATAAATCAGAAGATGAAGATTAATTTATGGCACTGCAAAGAAATGCAGCAATGGCGTTGGACTCTGACCGATGATTCTAGACCAATTATAAAACAAGAATCTGGACAAAGACCAAATCTTCAAGATGCTATGAATGATATCGCCAATACTGTTGAATATATTTTAACTAAGTAATTGTAACTTATGGGACTGAATACGATACTTCCCACTTCGATATACACATATGATCTGAATCCTTCAGAAAAAGTATATAACATGATGCTATCTTATATGGATGATTTCTTAGAAAGATCTAAAGATGAAATAAAAGATACTAATGTTACTGGAGATATACTCAATGAATACTTGATATTTAATAATCCCACTTTTTCTTGGTTGAATAGTCAAGTTGCATATCATGTTAAAAGATATTTAAAGTCTCTGAATGCGGATGTATTTCAAACATCCATTCATATACAAAAAGCTTGGCCAGTAATAGTAAATCCTCAAGGAGGTAGTGTTGGTAAGCATACTCATAGAAATTCACATTTAAGTTTAGTTTATTATATAAAAACTCAAAAACAATATGATAGAAATCATTGTGGTGGAGATTTGATATTTCATGAGTCTATGAGAAGTACAATGAATCTACTTCCTATACATTGTAGTAAAGCTGACTCTCGGTATAGACATATAGATTATTTTATAGAACCATCAAATAATAAGATGGTAATATTCCCATCCACTTTAGAACATGAAGTATCAAAGTATTATGGAGATGATTATAGGTACTCTGTTTCTTATGACCTAATGATAACTACTAGAAAGAATCCATTAGAAATTGATTTGGAATTATCTACTCTTCACCCTAGTATGTGGTTAGAAATATCTTGATTTAAAAATACAACTAGTAATTTATACCTACTTCAATGAAGTCTGAATTCTATATAGAAAGAGTGAGTAAAAATGAAATTAAAGATTTATTATATACTCATCACTATTTAAAAGACGAATCTAAAGATTTTAAATCTGGATATAATTATGGACTCTTCAGATATACTGACTGGGAATGCCCCATTAGAATTGGCGGGTGTCTTGGTGCTTGCGTTTTTACTGGTCTCCCAGTTCCAGAAATTGCCGTAGGTGCCTTTGGTCTTCAAAGAGATGATCAAGAAGGTTTATTTGAACTTTCTCGTCTTTGTATAGATCCAGAAGTGCAAAGAGAAGAATATAATATCACTTCATGGTTTGTTAGTAAATGTATTAAGAGGTTTAGAAAAGATGCCCGCGTTCGTGCTATTCTTAGTTACGCTGATGCTAATCACCACGTTGGAACTATATACAGAGCTTGTAATTTTACTTACTACGGTCTAACTGATCCTAAGAAAGACTTTTACTATGCTGATGGTACTAAGCATTCAAGAGGTTCTATCAAAGGTAAAGATGGTGAATGGAGAGATCGTAGTCGTAAACACAGATATTTAATGATTTTTGATAAAAATTTAAAAGTTATGTGGAAAAATTAATTTTTTTAGGGAGATCTTCGAATCTCTCTTTTTTATGGGAATAAATAAAACATAGAAGATTTTTACAAAGAAATACAATGGGTCTTAGTCGCTTAGATAATTTTCTAAAAAATACAAAAGGGGAGATACTCTATGTTGATCCTTCTAGCTTAGACTCAACAGATAGTATTGAGAATCAAGGAAACTCTCTCGCAAGACCCTTCAAAACTATCCAAAGAGCTTTAGTTGAAGCAGCTAGATTTTCATACCAAGTTGGTAGAGAAAATGATAGATTTGGAAAAACTACTATCCTTCTCTATCCAGGAGAACATATTGTAGATAATAGACCTGGATGGATACCAACAGGAGATGGTAACTATTATACTAGGTCTGGTAATTTTACGAATGATTTGCCGCCATTTGATCTAACTACAAATTTTGATCTACTAGCTGATAATAATAGTCTTTATAAACTCAATAGTATTCATGGTGGTGTTATAGTACCTAGAGGTACTTCTATCGTTGGTCTTGATTTAAGAAAAACAAAGATAAGACCAAGATATGTCCCCAACCCAGAAAATGATAATATCGAAAGATCTGCGGTCTTTAGATTAACTGGATCCTGCTACATGTGGCAGTTTAGTCTATTTGATGCTGATCCAAATGCAATTTGCTATAAGGATTATACAAATAATACTTTTGTTCCAAACTTTTCTCATCATAAATTAACTTGCTTTGAATATGCCGATGGTGTAAATCCAGTCAATATTAATGATGACTTTTTAGTATGGTTTGATGGTAACAAAACAGACTTAGATTGCTATTATAATAAGATTGGTGCAGTTTATGGAACGAGCAGCGGTAGACCTATTGAACCTGAAACTGTAAATAATCCACTAGATATTGAAGCAAAAGTTGATGAGTATAGAATTGTAGGATCTAGAGGTGCAGAAGTGGGTATCTCTAGCATTAGAGCTGGAGATGGTGTTATTTCATCAAATACAATCACGGTAACACTAAATGAACCATTAGATGGATTGGATGTTGATACTCCTATTCAAATCCAAGGTATTACTGTTAATGGATATACCGGACAATTTGTTGTTAGTGAAATAATTAGTGATACCGTAATTGAGTATCAATCTCAAACGGCACCATTAACTCCTTTACCATCCGTATCTGAAATTGCAGAAGCGAGTCTAAGTATAGTCGCTGATACCGTAACATCAGCATCTCCATATATCTTTAATATTTCTCTACGTTCCGTATATGGAATGTGTGGATTACATGCTGATGGAAGCAAAGCTGATGGATTTAAGAGTATTGTTGTAGCACAGTTCACTGGTATTGGTCTTCAAAAAGATAATAAGGCTTTCGTTAAGTATAACCCAGAGTCTGGATCATATGAAGATTCTTCTAGTATCGCTAATCTATATTCAGATTCTTTATCCAGATACAAACCATCTTATGAGAGTTATCATGTAAAGGCAAGTAATAATGCTTTCATTCAAATAGTTTCTGTATTTGCTATTGGTTATGGAGTTCATTTCCTCGCAACAAGTGGAGGAGATCTTTCCATAACAAACTCAAACTCCAACTTTGGAGCAAAATCTTTAGTATCAAAAGGATTTAGAAATAAATCTTTTCCAAAAGATGATGTTGGATATATTACTCATATAATTCCACCAAGAGAAACAGAATTTTCTGATATTAGTGTTGAATTTACCTCAATTGATATTCAACAGAGTGTCGGTGTTGGAACTACATCTCATCTTTATTTGTATAATGAAAAAAATCAAGTCATATCTCCAGAAACAGTAATTGATGGATATAGACTTGGAGCTAAACGAAATGATAGACTGTATGTTGATATAGAGGTTTCTGGAATATCAACTCAATATCAGGCTAGAATAGTGATGCCTGGTACTGAAACCAGTTATGAAAAGTCATTTACTGTTGCTAAGAAGGTAAATGGAATATCAAATGAAATAACAGCAAATACTATAACATTTATAGAAAATCATAGTTTTGAAAATGGCGAGACAATAAGAATAGTTAGTGATACTGGTCAAATACCAGATGGATTAATTAATGGTCAAGTTTATTATGCAATTACTAGTGGTTTGTCTGCAGATAAGATTCAAATTGCTAAAACATTTAATGATGCATTAATTGGACAAGAAACGACAATTTATAGCAATGAAACAAGCACTGTACGTGTTATTAGTAGAGTATCCGATAAGAAGTCTGGAGAAATTGGACATCCTATCCAATGGGATACTTTTAACAATCAGTGGTACGTTAATGTTTCTAGTACTGATAATACAATAACCCCATTACTATCATCGTTATCTGGACAATCTACACCAAGAACATATATTCTAAGACAACCAGATACTAGACCATTAACTGATAGAATATACAGATTGCGGTATGTAATACCAAAAGATACTCCGTTTACATCTAGACCCCCTACTGAAGGATATGTTATTCAAGAGTCTAGTGATGTGTTCAGTACTCAATCTGAAACTGAAAAATATTATAGTCTTTCCGAAAAAACACTTTCAGATAGTTCAGAGCTAAGAAACTTTAGATTTATATCAAATGCTACCTGGAGTGCTGGATCAGTTACCTTCACTACAGAACTTCCCCATAATTTGAGTATTGGATCTATTGTTTATATTGGTAATGTAACAAGTACTCAAAATCCATCTGGAGATGACTATGTTGCATATAATGGAGAATATTATGTTGATTCTATTCCAAATTCAAGGCAATTTGTAGTAGAGTTGTCGAGTGATCCTGGGACATTTACAAATAATACCTCAGTAAGAAATGAAAATCTACCTTATTTCTATAAGAGTAGATATACTGGAACATATACGATTTATAGGTCTGAGGAAGTTCAGAGATACGTTAGAGATCAACAAGATGGTGTATATTATTTAATAGTAACAAATACATCGAATACCCCTATAGTATCTCCTTTTGAACTTGAGAATTTTGGGCAACCAATTCAGAATCTTTATCCACAGATCAATAGAGATAATCCAACAATAGATCCAAAGGCATCTGTATCATATGCTCTTCCCGATCCAGTTGGTCAGGTGATAGTAGATGATCCAGAATCTAGTATTACAAAAGAGACTATCAATAAAATCTACTCTGATTTTAATGTTGGTATTGCTATTACTAATATTATATCCACACCGTCTTCAGGAATAGCTCATACAATATACACTAGCATTGACCATAACTTAAATAGAATTTCAAAACTTTCCATTATTAATCCTGGATCTGGATATGGTAGTGGTTCTAATCAGGTAGTGTACAATGCATCTCTAGTAGGAACATCAAATTCTGTAACTGGAAATAATGCAACTGCTGTTATCAGTATTGATGGAACTGGATCACTTACTGGCGTCAAAGTTATGGACGGTGGAGGTGGTTATAATATTGGTGATAGATTATTTGTTGTTGGCGTTGGAACAACCGTAGGATATACTACAGCAATCGTAGAAGTTTCTAAGACTTAAAATAATATTGGTGATACTCTTTATATTAATAATATAGATTC
>Ga0129333_10000670_pt1 | contig 29282 bp, 13 predicted proteins | sample CPB6_08_DNA_FD_94474 | JGI IMG/M metagenome (GOLD analysis project Ga0129333, IMG submission 94474) | Freshwater to marine salinity gradient microbial communities from Chesapeake Bay, USA - CPBay_Sum_0.6_0.8_DNA | ecosystem: Environmental > Aquatic > Marine > Coastal | place: USA: Chesapeake... | reverse complement strand
TTCATTCGTGTTTAGATAAGATTCGTATTGCAATTTAATTTGATAAGATTGCTTGAGAATTTGTAAATAGAAAAGATTCGTTTATAATTAAGATTCGTTGTAGGGAATAACTTGACAGTCGGGATAAGGTCTAGTAGAATTAAGCAGTAGAGTTTATTCGTTCTTCCGTCTTATGGCAACTTCTTCTCTCAAAGCACAGTCATCAAAGAATAAGTATCGTATCACGTTAGAACTAAACGTGAATGAAGATTTTAATCCCCATCAGATTGATTGGAATAAACTCTTTAACCTTGAGCGTAATGAAAACGTTAAGAGTTATGTGGAAGATCTATCAGTTCGTTGGTAGTTTATAATACAATTCAAATCTCTCCAAGTGTATTATTCTCAGCGGCGGTAAGCAACATCGTCTGATAGATGTTTCGTTGATTCTTATTACTTTGTCTAATTGTTTATGTCTCCCAAGACAACTTAATTCTTTATTCTTATTATTGTTCGTCGTTAATTGGCAGCAGTTCGTATAAAGAATAGACAGTTCTTATTAGATAAGTAGCACAATCGTTGAGAGTTATTATAAAAAACTGCGTTGTATTATTAGAATAACGCAGTTTTTGGGGCAATTACTATAAAGATCTTCATTGTTTATTACTAATAAGCAGCAATATCGGGGCAGTTAGTATAAAGAATAACGAATAATGATACTTATTCGTGGTCAGTTTGATATTCGTTATAGCAGTTATTTTATTTTATTGTTTATTGTTTATATTTTGCGTTGCCCCGTATAAAAAATCGATAAGTCCCTAACCTACACTGTATGTCTTTTTCGACCTCTCTCTCACGTTCATAAAAAAAATTTTCCGAAAAAAATTACCTCACAATATCTTTTATAGAATGAAAAAACGCCCTTATTGGAATTTTTGGAAGGTTGTCTTTGCGGGGTGGTTAGTACGATATCCACGACAGTGCTTTACAATCTTCGGAGGATCTGTTGGGTTTTTAATTGTTCTGATATATAATGCGGTAACAAAATAAAAAATACTGAAAAAAATTCCGGAAATATTTTTATGACTGAAAAAGTTTATCACATTTATGCAAAGGGTCGGTGCATATATCACAGTTTATCAGAGAACAAATTCTCTGAGACCTGGGAGATGATGCACAGAATGGTTGATCTTCTTAATTTGGATCTTACAAAAGAAGATTTAAGTTATGAAGAACTTTATATGAATAAGGAAGTATTGCTCAATTCTTCTCATTGAGGTTGGTTGACAAATACTAAATAGGACGATAAAATTGATCTGAAGGTACTTTAACTTATGGCAAAAGGATTCACTGTTAAAACTGTAGCACCAAAAAAGACAACTGAGGAATGGGATATTGATGCTATCAAATCTCGAATGAAAGGTAAGAGTATTGTTTTCTGTCTGCCTGGACGAGGATGCTCTTATATTTTTCTAAAGAATTTTGTACAACTATGTTTTGATCTTGTACAAAATGGAATGAGTATTCAGATCTCACAAGATTATTCATCGATGGTAAACTTTGCGCGTTGCAAAGTGCTTGGAGCAAATGTTCTGAGGGGTCCGAAGCAAGTGCCTTGGGATGGAAAACTTAAGTATGATTATCAACTATGGATTGATAATGATATTGTTTTTGACACTAACAAGTTCTGGCAACTTTGTGATCTAGCAATCTCAGAAGATGGCACAGAGCGTGAAATTGTTGCTGGGTGGTATGCAACTGAAGATGGTCACACAACTTCTGTCGCACACTGGTTAGAAGAAGATGATTTCCGTAAGAATGGTGGTGTAATGAACCACGAAACTGTGGAGAGCATCTCAAAGCGTCGTAAGCCATTCACAGTAGACTATACTGGTTTTGGTTGGGTGCTGATTAAGAATGGAGTTTTTGAAAACCTCGAATACCCTTGGTTTGCACCTAAGATGCAAGTCTTGAATCTGGTAATGTTCAGGATATGTGTGGGGAAGACGTTTCATTCTGTCTTGATGCAAAAGATCAGGGCTTTGAAATCTGGTGCGATCCTCGTATTAGAGTTGGTCATGAGAAAACTCGTATTATCTGATGGAAAAAACATACAATCTTTTATATAAAGGTCGTAAAATTTATTCAAATCTCAGTATGGAAGACTGTACTGAGATTCTTCAAGATCTCTCAGAGCGTTATTTCTCGGGGGAAGATATTGATCCTAATCTAATTGAAATGGAGGAAATCTAATGGCTAAAGGTGGATCTAACAAAACTGTATTTGAACCAGGCGCACCTAAGAAGACACGTCAAGGACGTTCTTCTCGTACACTACTGAGTGCAACTTCTCGTAATGGACGTAAGAAACGGTATCGCGGACAAGGTAAAGGTTAATAATATAGATAGAGCAGGAAGAAATTCCTGCTTTTTTAGTATTAACTTATGGCATATTTAAATCATAATCTTCCAACAATTACCTGTTACATTCGCAATGAATTTCTTTTTAATCATAAAAAAGGTCATGGTGAAGTAACTTTATGTGATGTCCACTCTGTAGCGTCCTTAGAGAAGCACGTACCGCTGTTTGAGGCGTTTCTTGAGAATGGAGTGAACTGGACTCGTAGACCCATTCATGCGTTTTGCTGGAAACCAGATGCACCAGTCCCTGAATTAGAAGAGTGTATGTGGTGGGATTGTTTTTCTCCTTATATTGATGTTCAAGTACGATCAAGACTTGCTAATCTACGTGCCGAACTTATCAATTATCGCGGTGAAAAAAATGAAGGAACTTATATGTTCACCCTTGATTGGTCATGGGAGTCAAAATCCACTCTGAATACTAATTTTAGTGAGACTCCAGAGCATAAATGTGCTCATTTTTTCAAGATGGACAACGGAAACTTCTATGCATACCCAAACAACAAAATCTTATGGTATGATGATGCATGGACAAAGAATAGAATTACAAAAAATCCAGGGTATGAGATTGATTTAACTGAGTATTCGGTCGAAAATCGTCGTAAAATTGAGACATCTGATGATTTTATGTACGAAGTCAAGGAAATTCGGGATAGCAACCCCGTAAAAAGTTCTGATTATAGCGAATCAGGAGCAAACAATGACCAAAAAAGTCGATAAAGATGAAAATTTTATGAAAAATGAGTGGGGAACACAATTCCTAGCATCAGAATATGGTTGGGAGACCAAAGTTGAGAAGCAAAAAATGCTTCGAGAGATAAATTGTGATGAATATACCCCCAAAAAACATGATTTTTATCATCAAAACGAAATTCATGAAAAAATACGCAATGATGCTGACTATGATGACTGGGAATATGGCACAGAACCAGTCTATGGACCACTAAAAGGATAATAAATAAGATAGAATTATAATACCAAATGCCTCTAGAAAGGGTAAGTCAAGGCTTCAAAGATATTAGTATGTCATTTCAGAGCAATCCTCTGAATGATGATATAATTGCGATAAAAAATGCAACGGCAATTGCTCGCTCAGTAAGAAACATTGTATTTACCCTTCCTGGAGAGAAGTTTTTTGACCCAAATTTTGGATCTAATATCTCTGCATCTTTATTTGAAAATATAGATCCTTTTTCTGCAAGTATTATCGAAAGTGAAATTAGAACATCAATTAATAATTTTGAACCAAGAGTAAATTTACAATCTGTATCCATTGAACCTGACTACGATAATAATACATTCAATGCAACAATAAGGTATGAAATTATAGGAGCAAATATACCTCCACAGCAATTAGAATTCGTTCTCCTATCATCAAGGTAAATGTCGTTAATAAATTTTACAAATTTAGACTTTGATCAGATAAAGTCTACTCTTAAAGATTATCTAAGATCCAACTCTAATTTCACAGATTATGATTTTGAGGGTTCGAACTTATCAACAATCTTAGATGTATTAGCATATAATACATATATCTCCTCATACAATGCCAATATGGTATCGAATGAGGTCTTTATTGATAGTGCTACTCTAAGGGAGAATATTGTTGCACTATCTAGGAACATTGGATATATTCCAAGATCTAAAAAAGCAGCTTCTGCAACAGTGACTTTCTTTGTAGATGCTTCTAATATATTTCCAACACCTGCATCACTAACTCTACAGAAGGGTAATGTTGCCTCTTCATCAGCGCAGTTTGCAAATCAGTCATTTACATTTTGTATTCTCGAAGATATAACAGTTCCTGTCATCAATGGAACTGCAGTATTCGAAAACGTCAAAATTTATGAAGGGTTGCTAGTTACAAGTAATTTTACGAACTCTTTTAGGAATCCAAATCAAAGATTAATACTTGATAATGCTGGTATTGATACCGATTTAATTTCAGTTTCAGTAAAACCGCTACAAACTAGTTCAATCAGAACAAAATTCAATAGACAGGACAGTTTATTTGACATCAATGGACAATCAAAAATATTCTTTCTGCAAGAAGTTGAAGATGAAAGATATGAATTGATTTTTGGTGATGGAATTTTTGGTCAAAAATTAGAAGACGAAAGTTTTATTGAAGCATCATATATTACATCTAGTGGAGATGCTGCAAATGGTGTATCCAGATTTTCATTTAGTGGAAGAATTGTTTATGTAAGAAATTCCCAGGAATATGTAGTGTCTTCTGGGATATCGCTATTAACGACGATTTTACCTGCATCTGGTGGAGAACAAATAGAGTCAATTGATTCTATTAAAAAATATGCTCCAAGAATTTATGCCTCTCAAAATAGAGCATTAACAATAAATGATTTTGAAACTTTAATTCCCGCAAGAATTTATCCCGAGACAGAATCTATTTCAGTGTTTGGCGGAGAAGATGTTATTCCTCCCCAATACGGGAAAGTTTTTATTAGTATAAAGCCAAGAACTGGCGACTTTTTACCTAACTTGGTAAAAGAAAACATCAAAAGAGATCTTAAGAAGTATTCGGTCGCTGGTATTGTTGCGGAAATATTAGATCTCAAATATCTTTATATTGAAGTAGAATCTCAAGTTTATTATAATACCAATCTAGCACCCAATTCTTCATATGTTTCTTCTTTGGTTATAGACAATGCAACAAAGTATTCTGAGTCTTCAGAATTAAACCGATACGGTGCCAGATTTAAGTATAGTAAATTTTTAAAGATTATTGATGATAGTCATGAATCTATAACATCAAACATTACGAAGATACAGATGAGAAGAGATCTTCGTGTTGTGTTAAATACTTTTGCGGAATATTCTATTGGATTTGGAAATCAATTTTATATCAAGAGTTTAAATGGGTTTAATATCAAATCTACTTCTTTTAGAGTCGCTGGTTTAACGCAAGATGTTTATCTCTCAGATGTACCAGACACAAATAGAAGAACTGGGTCAATATTCTTATTTACGGTTCCTTCTCCTTTATCATCTCAAGCGACTATTTTGAGAAGAAACGTTGGAAGAATTGATTATGTCAATGGTGTTATAACTCTGAACCCCATTAATATAACCTCTGCTCCATTAAGAGATGGTCAACCAACTATTGAAATATCAGCAATACCACAATCGAATGATATCATTGGAAAACAGGATTTGTATTTGCAACTAGATATTAGTAATAGTATTTTCGAAACGGTAACTGATCAAATTTCTTCTGGTGCAGATTCTTCTGGATCATCATATGTAGTTTCCTCAAGTTACAAAAACGGATACATCGTAAGATAATAAAAAATGACAGAAAAAAGAGTTCAATTCAGCACTATTGTTAAGAACCAGTTTCCTGGTTATGTTAATGAGGAGTATCCTCTATCACAAGAATTTTTTTCTCAGTATTACAAATCTGTAGAATATCAAGGTGGTCCTACAGATATTTTACAGAATATTGATGAGTATGTGAAACTTGACAATAATGCTAATATAATTGAATCTACTACATTAACCAGAGATGTAGATCTTTTTGACTCAGAAATATTCGTATTTAATACCGCAGGATTTCCAGACTCTTATGGTATTATAAAAATTAATGATGAAATTATTACATATACCGGAAAAACTAATGTATCTTTTACAGGTTGTATAAGAGGATTTAGTGGTATTACTTCTTATCACAATTCGAATAATCCAGAGCAGTTAGTATTTTCTGATTCTGAAATCGATGAGCACGTAGCGAATGCATCGGTACAGAACTTGAGCTCTTTGTTTTTAAAAGAGTTTTTTAGAAAAACAAAAAATCAACTTGCTCCTGGATTTGAAAATAGAAGTTTTTATGATAACTTATCGATTAACCCAAGTCAAAGGATAAGGTTAAATCAAGGTCTTTTTGTAAAACAACTCAAGGATTTTTATAAATCAAAAGGAACTGATTACTCATTCAAGATTTTATTTAAAGCACTATTCAATGAAAATGTTGAAGTTATAAAGCCAAGAGATTTTCTTTTTAGACCATCAGATAGTCAATATAAACTTACAAAAGACATAATTGTTGAAAAAATTTCTGGAGATCCAACGGATCTTAGAAATTCTACAATATACCAAAACGAATATGACAATATTAAAAAGGCATATGCTCCTGTAACAAGCGTAGAAAAAATAACAAGTGGGATTTCCACTTCAGATTATTACAAAATAAGTCTCGATGGTGGTTATGATAGAGATATCATAGTTGAAGGTGCGGTGTATGGCAACTTTACGATTCATCCAACAACTAAAGTAATTGGAAATGTTTCTGCACAATCAACTTTTATTGATGTAGATTCTACTGTTGGATTCCCAAATTCAGGGGAACTTAGAGTTACTTACGATGATGGATCTGTGGGAGAAGTTAAGTATGGATCTAAGAGCTTAACTCAATTTGCAAATTGTACTAATATATCCAAACAAATATTAGATACTACAAAAGTTGGTATCAACACATATGTTTATGGACAATCTTCTGTTGATGGGTCGGAAATTAAAGTAAGAGTTACTTCAGTATTAAACGAATTTAGTCCTCTACAGAATACATATTATCTCGGCAAAGGCGATTTAATTACCATCAACTCTTTAGGTGATGACGCAACAGGTGCAAAAGTAGACACCTGGTTGTTGAATATTTGCCCAACGTATGAGGTAAAAGACTTTTCTATTGTTAATACTTTAAACAATACTGGTATTGTAACTACATCAACTCCAGCATTATTTAAAATTGGAGATAAAGCAACATTTATAAATTCAAATAACGAAAAAATATCAGCAACAGTTATAGATGTCAAGTCAGATAGATCATTTTCAGTCATTGGGCAAGGCAATTTGCCATCTAACGCAAAATATAATCTGAGAAGAGATTTATTAAAAACAAATTCTCCATCCTTTTCATCTGCTTCTTTTATAAACTCAAACGTTCAAAATGTTTATAATTCTCCAGATGGTGAGAGTGTTCTCGTAGCGTCTCCATCAATACCACATTATTCTGGACAGCCCCTTAATCCAGTTAATCAAAAAATAGTATTTTCGGGTTCTTATCCCCCAGCAGGACTTGCTTCTACTGACGTAATTACTCTAACAACTAACACAGATCATGGACTCTATAGTGGAGATGCAGTATATTATACTCCAGAAAAAGAAATTATTGAAATTCCCAGCGAAGATGAGAATAATTTTTCAACACAAGAAATAATTTTAAGTTCTCTTGGAGAAAATATTAAAGAGGGGATTTACTTTGTAAAAAGAATAAATCAAACCGATGTAAAACTTGCTAGAAGTAGATCTAATATTTTTAATGGAATTTTTGTTAGTATTAACTCCGATGTTAATATAAGTTCAAACACATTAGAAAAATACAATCTAAAGGGGAAAACACTAGAGTCTCAAAAACTCTTAAAAGAAATTTCCAATCCAATAAATGATGGAAAAAATTATAAAACTTTACCAGGCAAAACTGGAATTTTGGTCAATGGTGTCGAAATTTTAAATTATAAGTCACAAGATACAATATTTTACGGAGGAATAGAAGAAATTGAAGTTACTTCTACCGGCGAAAGTTACGACATTATAAATCCACCAATTTTAAATATTTCAGATGAAGTTGGGACTGGTGCAACTGGTTACTGTGATGTTTTTGGGTCTTTAGAGGAAATTAGAATTCTCGACACGGGTTTTGATTATATAGAAACCCCCATAATCAAAATTACAGGTGGAAATGGAGAAGGTGCTGTAGCTGAAGCAAATATGAAATTAATTGATCATGATGTATCATTTAATTCTGAGGCAAATTCTGCTTTAGTTGGAGTCGGTACAACTATATCGACAATTGGTTTTAGCACATATCATAAATTTAGAAATGGTGAAAAAGTAGTTTATACTACAAATGGACAACAGGCAATTTCTGGTCTTTTTGATAATTCTATTTACTATGCTCATGTTAATGATCAATATACTATTAAGTTACATAGAAATCAAAGTGATGCTATATCTGGCATCAATACCGTTTCTCTACTTTCGTATGGGGTAGGAAATCATACTATTAAATCTTTTGATAAGAAATCAATTTTATCTAGTGTAAGAGTAATAAATTCTGGATTTGGGTATCAAAATAAGAAGAGAACATCAAGCGTTTCTGGAATTAACACTGCAATAGATACTATCCAAATTAAAAACCATGGTTTTAATGATGGCGAGATAATCAAATATACTTCTACTGTTTCCACCATAGATGGATTAACTTCTGGAGAGAAGTATTATGTTCTAAAAGAAGATAACGATTCGTTTAAATTAGCATCTGTTGGAACTGGATCTACTGTAGAAAATTATTTTTATAACATAAGACAACCAATAAACCTATCAACTGTCGGTGTTGGTACCCATATTTTCAATTATCCCGAAATTAAAGTTGAGGTAATTGGATCTGTTGGAATTTCTTCAGTTTCTGATGATGACTTTAAAGCAGTTGTTCAACCCGTTTTCCGTGGAAGCATAACATCTGTACACTTAGAATCTTCAGGGTCGGGATATGGTTCTGGTGATGTTATTAATTTCCATAGAGATCCATCATTTACTTTATATTCTGGCCAAGATTGTCAACTGATTCCGATAGTATCTAATGGAAAAATTTCTGAAGTTTTAATAAACAACTCAGGAAAATCATATTTTGCACCACCAAACTTGGAAATAGTTGGTGGAGGTTCTGGGGCGGTTTTAGTTCCAGTCCTTTCCCCTGATGGAAGAATAAACGAAGTTAGAGTTATAGAGTCTGGAGCAGGATATTCTCCTAGTAGCACTTTTATAAATGTTATTTCTCCTGGAAAGGGAGCTAATTTTAGAGCAAAACTACAATCTTGGACTGTAAATAATTTTGTAAGACATTTTAATAATATTTCTAGTGATGATGGATTTTTGACTGAGGGTAATTTTGGATTACAATATTCGCATTTGTATGCACCAAGAAAATTAAGAGAGATATTATATTCTAATGATGAGTCTGGAAAAACACTATTTGGAAATTTTGATCTTAAAAAGTCCCAATCAGGGGAAGAATTAGATTCCACCAATCACTCGCCTATTATTGGATGGGCTTATGATGGAAATCCAATTTACGGTCCATATGGATATGAAAAGAAAACTGGTGGATCAATTAAGCAACTTAAGTCTGGATATGTAGAAGAATCTTCTAAGAAGAGCAATAGACCACCTTCATACCCACCTGGATTTTTTGTAGAAGATTTTACTTACTTTAATAGTTCTGATGATTTAGTTTTAGATGAAAATAATGGAAGATTCTGCATAACTCCAGAATTTCCAAATGGAGTCTATGCATATTTTGCAACATTGAATTTATCTCCAGATTCTTCTGGTGTTTTTGCTAATTACAAGAGACCTAACTTTCCTTACATCATTGGTAATTCTTACTATTCGAAACCAATTGATTCTAACTTCAATAGATCTTTATCTCAAGATTCTATAAACTTGAATGCGACTTATTGGAGAAGAAATACCAAATCATATGAAATCAATAAATCTACAAATTCATATGATTATCTTACTATTCCAAATTCATTATCACAAACAACTTCGATCAGATACGCTTCCCCAGGTTCTGTTCAGTCTGTAGGAGTAGTAACTGGAGGATCCAATTACAAAGTAAATGATCGTGTCATTTTCAATAATGAAGGGACTTCTGGTTCGGGTGCAAACGCAATAGTTTCTATAATTTCGGGGAAACCAGTATCTAATATAAGTGTAGCCACTAGTAGTATTTTTAATACTGAATTTTATCCCGTAGGTGGAAATGGCGACTTTCTAATCTTTGCAGAGAATCCTCACAATTACAATACCGGCGATGTTGTTTCGATTTCTGGGGTCAGTACAACAAACTCACTTATTTCTGGTTCTTATTCTGCAGGAATTGCCACTAATAGCACATACATTTTAAATGTTGGTGTTGGATCTACTGCAATAACCGGATTTGTAACTTATTTTTCAGTATCTGGCAATCTCTTATACCCATCTTTATCCGAAAATGATATTTTGAGGATAGAACAAGAACAATTACGTGTTCTGAATGTTGATCAAACTAATTCAAGAATAAGAGTTCTTAGAGCAATTAATGGTACTGTAGGAGTTTCGCATACTAGTTCAACCCTAATCTACCAAGCACAAAGAAGAATTTCTGTAAATGTTGGATATAGAACCTCTTTTGATAATAAAATCAACAGAGAAATTTATTTCAATCCTTTAGAGTCTGTTGCTTTAGGCAACAACTATGGAGTTGGTATTGGCACAACGATTTCTTTTTCAAACCCCGGTTTCGGAGTTACTCAGGTATACATTCCAACAAAATCGATTTATCTACCAAACCACGGATTAAAAACTGGTGACAGAGTAACATATCTTACAAACAGTGGCACTCCAATTGGAGTTAGTACAAATGGCATTTCAACTTCACTGTCTTTAAGCAATAATACTGTTCTTTATATTGCCAAGGTTTCTAATGATTTAATTGGCATATCGACTGTTCAAGTTGGACTTGGATCTACTGGAAATTTTGTTGGAGTATCTGCCACAACATTTAATGATAGTACATTGTTCTTCACTTCAACTGGAAGTGGCGATTATCATAGTTTTAAAACTGATTATGATAATGTATTAAGAGCAACAGTATCTAGAAATCTTGTCACAGTTTCAACTTCACAAACTCACGGTCTTGCAAATAATGACTTAGTGAGAATTGATGTAAATCCATCAATTTCTACCTCTTATACTATAAAATATAATGACAATTCAAGAAGAATACTCATAAATCCTAAATCATTTGCAAATGTAGGTGTAAACACTTCAACCGGTGAAATTACCATTCAAAATCATGGATTTTATACTGGTCAAAAAGTTTTACACACTTCAGCATCTGGTTTCTATGGACTGAAGAATAATGAAGTTTATTATGTTGTTAGTATCGATAAAAACAGATTTAAACTTTCAGATACTTACGAAAATTCTATTAGAAGAATTCCAAATTACATTGGAATAACTAGTGCTTACGGTGGAGAAATATCACCAATCAATCCACCAATTCAAGCATACAGAAACTCCACTATAACTTTTGACCTATCAGATTCTTCCTTATCTTTTGTAAATCAATCGAATAATTATTCTGCCTTTGAATTAAATTTCTATAAGGATAAAAACTTTACTGAGGCATATGATACATCAGAATCAACTGCTTTCTTTAATGTTAATAAGTATGGTACGGTTGGTGTTAGTTCAGATGCTAGAGTTGTTTTATCTGTAAATGAAAATACTCCTAATCTTTATTATAAGTTTGATCTCGTAAATACCAATTCAATTCTCCCAGTCAAGAAAGAAATAGTAGTTGATAAATTGGTCCCTTCTTATAATGAAATAATCGTACAAAGTAGTATTTTTGCAGGAGACCATTTCGTCACAGTTTCTTCAGGAACAACATTTACATATACTTTAAGCCAAACACCAGAAAATGTAGAATATAATTCTACAACATCATCTATTTCTTATAAGACAAACTCTTTAAGTGCTTATGGTGGAATTTCTTCTGTTAGAGTTAAAACTGGCGGATTAAATTACATATCATTGCCAGGAATATCAACGCAACTTTCCTCTGATTTAGGAACTGGAGCTATTTTAGAACCAAGTAGTAGTAATATTGGTGCGTTAAAAACATTTAGAATCGATGATATTGGGTTTGACTTTCCTTCTGATTTTACTATCAGACCAAAACCAAATCTTCCCAAAATTTGTAAAATAGATCAACTAGCATCTTTTGAGTCAATAGGAGTAACTTCTTTTGGTAGAGGATATACTGTAGCTCCAAAATTAATAGTTCTCGATGGAAAGACGAGACAATTGGTTTCGGAGGTTGATCTAAAATATACTTTGGGAAATAGTATAGTAGAAATAAGAAAAAATACTTTTGGAATTAACAATGTAAGGCCAACTATACTCCCAATCAATAATTCCAATGGTGTTGGAATATCGAATATTTCTTATAATGATACAACTAAAGATGTGACTGTAACTCTAGCCGTTGGTTTTAGTACTGCAGATTCTTTCCCATTCGCAGTTAATGATAGAATTTTGATTGAAAATATTAGCGTTGGTGTTGGATCTACTGGTAAAGGATTCAATTCTGAGGACTATGGATATAGTTTATTTACGGTTAAGTCTGTTGCGAAAAATATAGGTGGTATTGGAATTGTTACTTATAGTTTAGATAAATTTATAAAATCTGGTGAATATCCAGGCAATTTCAATGCTACCAATTCTTCTGGAAGAATTATACCCGAAAAATACTTAGTAAAGTTTGATCCAATCCTCAAAGTAAACAAATATTTAAAGAACGAAATAATAAAGAAAGAAGGATTTGGTGAAATCGGATTTGTTGGTAATTGGGACTCAAACAATGCAATATTAAGATTAAACACAGATACCAATTTAAAAGTTGGTGATGTGCTTGAAGGAAAGTCTTCTTTTACAAAAGGAATTATTAAAAAAATCGATACCTTCAGATCCGATTATAGAATTGATTATTACTCACTAGTAAAAAATGGGTGGGGAACAGAAATAGGATTCTTAAGCAACAACTTACAAAGAATCCCTGATAATGATTATTATCAAAATTTCTCATATTCCTTAAAATCTAGAGTTGATTATGATTCTTGGAACGATGTAGTAAGTTCATTAAACCATACCGTTGGATATAAAAAGTTTAGTGACTTACAAATGGAATCTATTGTACCTCAAAGAGATTCTAGAAGAATGGTAGTTGGAATACCAACAAATGTTCCAAGCATAGAAGTAACGACTGATATAATAGGGTATGCAAGTTTAAATTGCGTTTATAACTTTGATTTGGCTTCCGAAAATGCACTAGTTTCTAATTCAAATGTCTTTTCAGATGAGATAATATTTGCTAACAGAATTTTAACGGATTATGCAGAATCTGTTGGAAATAGAGTCTTGATTATTGATGATATAAGTGGGCAGTTTAATAGCAATCCAAGACCAACAAAATTCTCCGAAGTATCTAGATTTTCTCTAGGTGATGCTAGATGCAAAAAATACATAACATATGTTCAAGATAAGAGATATATCGGAGAAAGGCAGTTAATGCTAGTTTCTCTACTATATGACAATGAAGGAGGTACCTTTATCAACCAATATGGTAGATTAGAAACTCAGTATGATTTAGGTTCTTTCGATTTTTATACTTCAGGATCTGAAGGTGTTTTAACCTTCTATCCAGTCAAGTATACTGTAAATGATTATAATGTTTCATCACTATCATACAATTTACAATCTACTTTTTCTGGTATTGGTAGTACCAATTTGGGAGGTTCTGTTTTATTAAATTCATCAAGCACCCAGATAAATTCTGGAATGGTTAAGACTATTGTTACAACACCTCTCGATTATACATCTACAAAAGTTATTCTAGCAATAACTGGAAATAATGGTCAGTATGAATTTAATGAATTAAGTTTGGTTCATAATGGAACATCATTTGAATTTTTAGAGTATGGGCAACTGACAAATTATAGTCTTTCCAGCGTCCCTGGTTTAGGAACATATTATCCATATATTTCTGGTTCGAATCTAAAAATTGATTTTACCCCAACGTCTGGAATAGGTGTGACAGTTAACACTTTACAAGTTTCTATTGGAAATACTTCTTTATCAGGGGTTGGTACTATTAATTTTAGAGATGGAAAAGTATCATCATCCTCTGTTTCTGCGGCATCCACATCTTCTCCAGTTGCGATTGATGTGGCTTCATACTCAGATGAATATGACGCCGCATATTTAATTTTACAAGTTTCCGATACTACCAACAATAGGCATCAAGTATCAGAGGTAATTGTAATTGATGATGGTTCAGAAACTTACTATTCCGAATTTGGAACGTTAGAAACAACAATTGGATTGGGGACTGTTGGATCTTATAGAAGTGGAAACGATACAATAGTAACATTTACTCCAATTTCTGGAATAGATGTTGAAATAAAATCTTTCATTAATGGAATAAGAAACCCTGACGATGATCTTGGTGATATATTTGTTAATTTTAATAACTCCTCTATCGAAAGTGACTATGGGGTTTATACTGGAACAGAAACTGATATTAGAAGATCGTTTGATTTAAGACACAATAACCAAAAGATATTCAAAAGAGATTTTGATGGAAGCAATCCTGATGTTGTCAGCGTTGACGAAAATACTGTTAGAATTGGTAGTCACTTCTTTGTTACAGGAGAAGAACTAATTTATACTCATGAAGGAAATCCAATAGGAATTGTAACCACAAATTTTGTAGGAATTGGAACAACTGATAAACTTCCTTCGACAGTTTTTGCAATTAAAGTTGATGATTCTAATATTAAATTAGCATCAAGTGCGGAGAATGCATTAAAAACACAACCATTATTTGTAGATATAACATCTGTTGGGATAGGAACTTCGCATTCATTTACTTCCAAAAATCAAAACCAAAAAGTAATTATTGCAATTGATAATATAATACAATCACCACTAGTTGCAACAGCACTAACAACATCTCAAGAAAGAGCTGCTCTAAGTGTCGATGATATAATTTATTTTGCGGGTATAACTTCATTCTTTGGAGGAGACCTCATAAAGATTAATAATGAAGTTATGAGAATTGACTCAGTGGGTATCGGAAGCACAAATGCCATACAAGTCAAGAGACCTTGGATGGGATCGGTTGTTTCTGGACACTCCACTGGATCTTTGGTAACAAAAGTTACTGGAAGTTATAACATAATTGATAATACAATCAATTTTGTTGAAGCTCCTTATGGAAATATACCGATTGGTTCCACAACAAATCCTCCAGATGAGAGAGATTGGGTGGGAATTAGCACTGGTTCAAGTTTCCAAGGAAGAACTTTCTTGAGATCTGGAATAAAAGATACTTCAAATGAAACTTATTATAAAAATTATGTTTTCGATGATATTTCTTCAGGTTTCAATGGTTTAGCAAAGAGTTTTACTTTAAAATCTAACAGGTCTGATGTATCAGGAATAGCGAATGAAAACGCCATAGTTCTTGTTAATGATATTTTCCAGGGACCTGGTTTGGCCTATGATTATAGACTCTCAGAAAATTCTGGTATTACAACTATTACTTTTACAGGAACTGCAAGTTCAGTTTCTTATGATCCAAATAATGCAAATATTCCTGTTGGCGGAGTAATAGTTTCTGTTGGATCCACTGCAGGATTTGGTTACCAACCACTCATTTCTGCCGGAGGAACAGTAACTGTTTCTTCTGCAGGGACTATATCAAATATCAGTATTGGAAACAGTGGTTCTGGTAATAGATCTTCAAGTAAGTATCAAATTTATACAAATACTTCCAACTTAACATCAATTGGTTCCACAATTATTAACATTGAAAATAAAAATAGTATATTTAAAGTTCTGGAGTTTAATAATACTGGATCTAATTGTACAGTATCTATCGGAACTTATGTTAATTCATCACTGATATCAGTTGGAGGAACATTTATTGCAGTGGGAACGGCAAATACTTCAGGGTATGTGATTCCATCAGGCACTAATGTTATTATTTCTGTAAATAATCCTCAGATTGGCATCGTTAATGTTTCTGTCGGCAAAACTAATGTTGGAATTTCATCTTTAACCCATGTAGGTGTTGCTACGATTTATAATGGAAATGTTCTATCTCCAGTTTATGTAACAAATGGTGGAATTGGATATACATCGGGTATATCCACAATATCTAATAGTCCATTTGCTTTCTTTGATGCTCCACTCTCATATTCTAATATTCCATTAGTTTATAGTTCATCATCTTCTGGTGTTGGCACCCAAGCAACAATTGACATTGTTGTTGGTCAAGGATCTAGTGTAATTGATTTTGAAGTTAAGAACACTGGATATGGTTATGGACAAAATGAAACTTTGACTATACCTGTTGGTGGAGTTGTCGGAATACCAACAACATCAGGATTTAGAGAGTTCCAATTAACAATCCAAAAAACAGCAAATGACAAATTTACTGGATGGTCTGTTGGGGAACTTCAAGTTATTGATAAACTTGATAATTTATTTGATGGATCAAGAAAGATTTTCCCAATATTAATAGGTGGCAATTTAACGTCAATTCGTTCTTCACCTGGATCAAATATTGATGTTCAAGCTACTCTCTTAATCTTTATTAACGATATTCTTCAGGTTCCTGGTGAAGGTTACATATTTAATGGTGGAAGCAATATTACTTTCACAGAAGCACCAAAACCAGGAGATACTTCCAAGATTATATTCTACAAAGGAAGTGGATCTGTTGACGTGGTTGTTAAAAATATCATTGAAACTGTAAAAGTTGGTGATGGGTTAATACTTGGTTATGATCCTTATCAAGGTCAGTCAGAAATTCTTCAAGAAGAGGAAAGAGTAGTTACAAGTATAAACTCAATTGACAATGTAAACACGAACCCATACTTTGGCCCAGGCAATTCTCCAGATGAAACTTTGTTTAGAAACATTGTATGGTGTAGACAAACTGAAGATAAAATAATAAATGAAAAAATCGTTGGAAAAGAAAGAGAACTATATGAACCTCTAGTTTATCCAGTGGCAAACATTATTCGTTCTGTTGGAGTTGGAGAAACTGTAATTTATGTTGAAAATGTAAGACCCCTATTTAATTCCATTAATGAAAATGATACCTCTTTATTATTCCAAAATTCAATTACACTTATTTCTCAGGACAATAAAGTTGGTGCTTCCGCCACAGCAATAGTGTCTGTTGCGGGAACAATAACATCAATACAAATAACGAATGGTGGTTCTGGATATGTAACGACACCAACCGTTACAATTCAAGATTCAGTTGGAATTGGCACAACAACTCCAGTAAAAGCAACTGCGATTGCATCAATAACTTCAGGTATTGTAACTTCAATATCAATTTCCAATCCAGGTGCTGGTTATACGACATCAAATCCACCATTAGTATTAATTGAGTCTCCATCAGTTATTACTGAAACTAATAGTGTTAATTCATATGAGGGTGATTTTGGAATTATTAGTGGCATATCTACAATATCAGTAGGAGTTGCTTCAACCGGACTAGTTTTTGATTTTGTGATAGATAAAAATTCTATTTTAAGAGATTCTTTTATAACAGGATTTACTAGTGTAAGTGGAATTTCTACTGGATATTATTTTGTTATCAATAACAGCAATGTTGGTTCTGGTTTGACTTCTTTGGATTCTAGTAATCAAATTGTTGGTGTTGGTACTCAGTTTATTGATAATGTATATCAAGTGGCATCGGTATCAATAGCTCAAACATCTGTTGTTGGACTTGGTTTAACATATGTAGCAAAAGTTGTCGTAAGTGTTTCAAATTATAATAACTTAAATGGAATTGGGTATAGTTCTTACTATGGCGATTATAGTTGGGGAAAAATAACTCTTTCTTCTAGAAATGAATCCCAGGCATTTGCAGCACAAACAAACAATGGATACACTGGACTATCAACAGGATCCTTAGTCAGTAGAGAAATTCCTCTCAAATCTTCCAATTATATTTCATAAATAGATAAAAAACTCCGTCAAATGGCTGCTATTATAACTGATCAGATTAGAATATTAAATGCTAAAAACTTTGTATCTGGAGTAACAACTTCTGAGAATAGTTATTATTCTTTTATTGGATTGCCAAATGCAACTTCAATTTTATCAAATTGGGATGTAAATCCACCATCGCCAAGAGATAATTTTAATGAGGAGAATGATTACTGGGATACGATGATAGCTTTAAAAAAGATATCATCGGAAGATATTAGGCAAGTTGTGGTAAAGAGATCTTGGTCTTCTGGAACCACTTATGATATGTATAGGCACGATTATAGTGGATCAAACCCAGCGAAAGTATCTGGTTCAACAAGTCTCTATGGGGCTTCATATTATGTAATTAATAGAGATTATAGGGTTTATATTTGTTTGCAGAATGGAACAACTCCAGAAAATCCAAATGGCAGACCATCTCTAGATGAACCAACTTTCACTGACTTAGAACCAAGATCTGCGGGAAGCAGTGGTGATGGTTATATTTGGAAATACTTGTACACAGTAAAACCTGCAGACATCGTAAAATTTGAATCTACAGATTATATGCCAGTTCCTAGAGACTGGGAAAATAGTGCAGATAATGCTCCCATTAGAAATAACGCAGTCAACGGATCTATTAAAATTGTAACAGTTACTAATAGAGGCGTTGGAATTGGTACAGCAAATAGAACATATACAAGAGTTCCAATTAAAGGTGATGGATTTGGAGCAGAATGTACAATCGTAATTGATAATGATCAAAAAGTTGAGTCTATTGTAGTTTCCAATCAGGGATCAAATTATACTTATGGAAATGTTGATTTGGTAGCAGGAAATGTACCAACTGGTTCAACTAGACCTCAATTTGAAGTTATCATTCCACCTAAAGGAGGTCATGGATATGACATCTACAGAGAACTTGGAGCATATAATGTTCTAATGTACTCAAGAATTGAAAACGATTCCCAAAATCCAGATTTTATTACTGGAAATCAAATTGCACGTATTGGAATAGTAGAAAATCCACAGTCTTTTGGATCTTCTCAGATTCTTGGTCTAGATAAGGCAAGTGCAGTTTATGCAATGAGATTAACTGGCATCGGATACAGTTCGGCTGTTTTTACTCCAGACTCAGTAATTACACAGACAGTTGGTTCTGGAATAACTGCTACAGGAAAAGTTGTGAGTTATAACCAAACTACTGGTGTTTTAAAATATTGGCAGGATAGGACCCTAGCAGGATTTAATACCGTTGGATCTACACAATCTAATCCAACATATAGTTATGATCTAAGAGAATTTACCAGTAATCCATCGACGGGAGGTTCAATTTTAATTAACGGTGGAACTGTGACTTTATCAATTAGTACCGCATTTAGTGGTATGTCAACTTCAATAAATAATAGAACATACTACCTTGGTCAGGAGTTTGTTAATGGTTTATCGAATCCAGAAGTAAAAAAATACTCTGGTAATATTATTTACGTTGACAATAGACCCTCTATTACACGATCTTCAAACCAAAAAGAAGACATCAAAGTTATATTGCAATTTTAAAGAATTATGCCACAGCAAACTAACCTCAATGTTTCTCCATATTTTGATGACTTTGATGCTAACAATAACTATTATAGAGTCTTATTTAAACCAGGATATCCTGTACAAGCAAGAGAACTAACATCTCTACAATCAATATTACAAAACCAAGTTGAAAAATTTGGACAGCACTTTTTTAAAGAGGGTGCTAAAGTAATTCCAGGAAATGTTTCATATAATCCAATTTATAATGCAGTAATTCTAAATAACACTTTCTTAGGCGTCCCTATCGATGCCTATGTAAGTCAATTGATAGGAGCAAAAATTACTGGACTAACATCCGGTGTAACTGCAGTAGTAGATAGTGTTTTACTTTCTTCAGATTCTGAAAGAGGGTCTACCACTCTTTATGTGAATTATATATCTTCAAGCAATCAAAATAATTCAACTTCTCAATTTCTAGATGGGGAAAGTCTTTTTTCTAATATCGATATTCTATCAGGTCTATTAGGAAACTCGACAATTCCTGCAGGAGAACCATTTGCAGCAACAATTGCCAGTGGATCAAGTGCTCTAGGATCTTCATTTGGCATTTCAAATGGTGTTTATTTTGTTAGAGGTCAGTTTGTAAATGTACAGGATGAAATATTAATTCTTGACCAATACAATAATAGACCAAATTATAGAGTTGGTCTATTCGTAAATGAAGAAGTTGTTAATTCTGATATTGACGAATCTTTGAATGATAATTCTCAAGGATTTAATAACTATGCCGCTCCAGGAGCAGACAGATTAAGAATAACAGTATCTTTATTTAAGAAAAATCTTGATGACTTTAACGATGCAAATTTTGTTGAGTTAGCAACAATTAAAGATGGAGAACTCCTATCTCTTGTTGAGAAAACTGAATATTCTCTAATAGCTGACGAGTTTGCTAGGAGAACCTATCAAGAATCTGGCGATTATTATATTTCACCATTTACAGTTTCTCCAAGTGAATCATTAAATGATGGAGAGGGAAATCAAGGAATTTTTAACCCTGGACAATTAACCTATGATGGATCAGTCCCAAGCGAAGAATTAGGACTGTATAAGATTGGTCCAGGTAAAGCTTTAGTAAGAGGATATGAAGTAGAAAAAGTATCCTCAACTTACATAGATTTCCCAAAAACAAGAACAACAAAAACATTAACAGAACAATCAATCCAATACAATACTGGTTCGACTTTTGTTTTAAATAGATCATATGGAGCACCAAAAATTGGAATTGGGAATACTTACGTCGTAAGCCTAAGGGATTCTAGAGTTGGTTCTACAAGAAATGCTTCAAGAAAAATTGGTCTAAACCAAAATTTTGCTCCAGGCAAAGAAATTGGTGTTGCTAGAGTTTATGACTTTAAGTTAGAATCTGGTTCTTATGACACGGAGTTTCCCGATTTAAATCGTTGGAACATCTCTCTATATGATATTCAAACAACAACAGAGATATCTCTCAATGAGCCAGTAACTTTAACTGCTCCAGTTTTTATTAAGGGAAAAAATAGTGGAGCAACTGCTTTTCTTAAGGATTCTGTCTCTGCAGGAACAGCACTTACGGTTTATCAAAAATCGGGAGATTTTGTATTAAACGAATCTTTCTATTTTGATGGAATTGAAAATGGTAGAGTTGCTGTAGCGATTACAAATTATGGAATATCTGATATAAAATCAATATATGGAATCGTAGGATCGGCAAGTACTTTTAGTGCAGATATTCTTCAATCAACAGGAACATTTGTTGGCCTTGCTACAATTACAGAACCTTCATTCTATGAGAATGAATTTTTCCTAAGTTCATCTTTATCACAAACCGTTGGTGTTGGATCAACTGTATTTTTTGTTAATAATACATCAGATGTTTCTGTAGGTAGTTCTGTAAGTATTAGTGGGCTAATTACAAATGCAAATATTGTTTCAGTTGGGACAACATTTGTTGTAATTGGATCTGGCTCAACCGTAGGAGGAGTCACTCTTCCATATTCTACAACCGGTGTCACTGTATCTCAAAACGTCGGAATTGGTTCAACTGTCATTTTCTTATCCTCAATACCAGCAGGTGTCGTTGGATCCTATAATTTATCTCAATCTAGAATTACAATTGGATCCACAAATCAATTAGTAGAAGCAAGAATAGTTTCTGTTGGAAATACCTTTGTTTTAATAGGATCTGCATCAACTTCCTCTTCCATCATTACGGTTGGAAGTGCCGTGACATTTACAAATACCTCACAAACCATTTCGGGAGGTTCTGTTACTTATAGTGATCCAGTATTTGCAAGTAAAGTTATATCTCCAAATACACAGTTCCCAGGAACAATAGTTAAAAAAGGAAATCTTGTTTCATACACTACCACAACATTACCAGACCCATTCTTTGGAAAGGTAGTTTCTGTTGGATCGACTCACATTAGCATTGTTGGAGTATCCACAGTTACAAATATTTGCGACGGAAAACTTCCAGCATCACTAACCCAGGTAAATGATTTTAGAATCTTAACCACCAAACTGGAAGATTCTAACGATAATAGTTTATATACACAACTTCCAAAGTCTAATATATCCAATGTAGACTTAACTAATGCTTCATTAGTTATTAGAAAAACATACACAGTAAATATTACTAATAATCAGTTATCTTCAATTATAACTGCAGATGCAAATGAATCTTTCTTACCATTTGATGAGGAAAGATATACATTAATTAGATCTGACGGACAAACAGAAGTCTTAACTTCGGATAAATTTTCTTTAACCAACGGTTCAAAAGAACTCCAAATTTATAATTTGGGATCAAATAATAATGGAGCAACTCTTGTTGCTACGCTCAGAAAAGCAAAGCCAAAGGCTAAAGTAAAGTTAAAGAATAGAGTTAATTCAATTGTTATCGATAAATCCTCAAATCCATCTTCTGGAATTGGAGCAACATCTTTAAATGATGGACTATCATATGGAAAATATCCATATGGAACTAGAGTACAAGATGATATCCTTTCAGTAAATAACTCAGATATTATTGAAATACTAGGTGTCTATGAGGCATCAAAACCAGATATAAATCCTTTAGCTCCAACATTAATACTATCTCCAATTAGTGGACCTTCAAGTAAAACGAGTGATCTAATAATTGGCGAAAAATTTATAGGACAATCATCTGGAGCAATTGCTATTGTTGCGGAAAGGATAAATGATTCTCAAATATCATATATTTCCAAAAATGGTATAAGAATACAAGAAGGAGAATCTGTTATTTTTGAGGAATCGAGTATACAGTCTATAGTAACAACGATTCAAAGTACAAGTTTCGATATCACTGAAAATTATACTTTCACTAATGGACAAACTGAATCATTTTATAACTATGCAACTCTTGTTAGAAAATCAGGAGTTTCTGCACCTACTCGTAAGGTAAAAGTATACTTCTCAAATGCTTATTATGAATCCACTGATGATGGTGATATCACCACTGCAAATTCATATTCTACGTTTGATTATTCCAAAGACATTCAGTCTATTAATAAAATAAGAAATTCTGACATTATTGATATTCGCCCCAAAGTTGGTGTATATTCAGTCTCAGAGGGATCAAGATCTCCCCTTGAGTTCTATGGAAGAGATTTCAGTGGTTCTGGAAACAGTGCTGCCAACATTTTGGCCTCGGACGAAACAATACTTACAAGTTTCTCATTCTATCTTCCAAGAATTGATAGAATATTCTTATCTAAAAATGGTACATTCCAAATAAAATACGGAACTCCATCAGAAACCCCAGAAAGACCAGTTATTGTGGATGATGCTATTGAAATTGCAACAGCATTTATTCCTGCATATCTTTATAATGTTAATGATATTAGACTCGATTTTCTTCAGTATAAGAGATATCAAATGAAAGATATCAAAAAACTTGAAGATAGGATTAAGAATCTTGAGTATTATACAACATTATCTTTGCTTGAATCAAGCACTTCAAATCTTTTTGTATCCGACTCAGAAGGTCTTAATAGATTCAAATCTGGATTCTTTGTAGATAATTTTTCGTCAACAATACCACAAGAAGAAAGTGTTTTCCCCAAAAACAGTATTGATCTTACAAATGGAGAATTAAGACCTCAACATTATACAACATCTATTGATTTGCAACCATTCTCTTCAGGATTAGTAACGATTGCAGAAGATCTCTCGATCATAAGACCTACTGGTATTAATATTAGAAGAAATGGAGATATAGTTACCTTAGATTATGGAGAAACTGAATGGATTAGACAACGCTTTGGTACTAGAACTGAAAATGTAACACCATTTTTGATAAGTTTTTGGAGAGGTACTCTTGAACTTACACCAGCATCAGATACTTGGGTTGATACTGTAAGAATTAGCGCAAAAACTATTAGTCGGGAAGGTGATTTTGCAGAAACTATTTCCAGGTTATCCAGAACTATAAATCTAGATCCTCAAACTGGGTTCTCCCCAACTTTATGGGGAGCATGGCAAACTACGTGGACTGGATCCACTACTGGGGTGAATACCAGAAGCGGAACTAGAACCGTAGTATCGGAACAATTCGAAAGAACTTCTGTTGGGGATAGAGTTGTTAGCAGAGATCTCACTCCTTTTATGAGATCCAGAAATATCACCTTTAAGGCAAGGAATTTAAAACCACTAACTCAAGTATCTGCTTTCTTCGATGGGGTAGATGTTACTAGATTCTGTATTCCAAAACTACTAGAAATCTCCATGATTTCGGGTTCTTTCCAATCGGGGGAAACTGTAGTTGGAACGAGAAGACCAACAGGATTGAGTTTGGGTGGAGAAAATTCCATAGAAAGATCACCAAGAATTAGATTTAGAGTTGCTCAATCTAATCATAGAGAGGGTCCTTATTATGCTCCAACTTCTACATATTCAATCAACCCATACACCAATACAATTATTCAGAGTTCATACTCCTCAACATCCTCAATTTTAAATATTGATTTGTATTCTCTCTCAAATCAAGTAAATGGCGAATTTAGTGGGTGGATTGAGACTGGAATGATTTTGGTCGGACAAACTAGTGGCGCTCAAGCATCTATAACAAATGTAAGACTCATTTCAGATGTCACAACTAGATTACAAGGCAGTTTCTATATTCCAAATCCAAATGTAGCACAATTCCCTAAATTTGAGTGTGGGTTAAAACCGTTAAGATTAATTGATACTCCTTCAAATCAGGTAGGTATATCTGAAACTTTAGCTGAAGAGGTATTTACTTCTCAAGGAACTATAGAAACTATTCAAGAAGAAATAATTTCAGTAAGAAATGCTAGAGTTACTACAGAAACTTTAACACAACAAGAAAGAATAAACGTAACACCACAACCAGTACCAAGTCCAGGTCCAGGTCCAGGTCCAATACCACCAAGACCACCACAACCACCACCATCGCCACCGTCAAGACCAGATCCCGACCTAAGACAATTCATTGGTGCCGATAATCCAACTGGTTTGACTGAAATTGGTCTTCAAGCTGCACAAAGAGCATCTGCAGCGACTGGATTATCACTTCAACAAATTGTTACGCTAGCTGCTAAACAAAACTTAGGAGGAACACCTTTACTTAGAGCTACTGTTGGTGCTTCATTAGCTAACCCATTTTCTGATGCTAAACAACAGACCGTCGCTCAAGCTGCAGCTTCCTTAGCAGCTAAAGGACCAGTGGGATCTAAAAATAATCCAGCTTTCACTGGTCCAGTAAAAGCATACACGGGCAAAGATCCATTAGCACAAACTTTTAGTGTTTTAGAACCAGAGGGTGTTTTCTTAACAAGATGTGAAATTTATTTCAGAACGGTTGATGATAATGATATTCCAGTCACTCTTCAAATAAGAACAGTTGAACTAGGAATTCCAACACAAAGAGTTCTCCCATTTTCGGAAGTATCCTTAGATCCTTCAGAAATCAATGTTTCTGGCGACGGATCAGTATCAACTTCCTTTACATTTGATGCTCCAGTTTACTTGGAAGGTGGAAAAGAATATGCTGTTGTTCTACTTTCAAATTCAACCAAATACTTTGTTTATATTTCGAGAGTTGGCGAAAATGATCTAATTACACAAGAATTCATTTCAAATCAACCATATCTAGGATCTTTATTTAAATCTCAGAATGGTTCAACTTGGGATCCTAGTCAGTGGGAAGATCTTAAATTTGTTTTACATAGAGCAGATTTTATTGATAGTGGAACTTTAGAGTATTGCAACCCACCACTTGCAGAAGGAAACGCGCAAATTCCATTCTTAACAGCAAACCCACTGGTTTTAAGTTCTAGAATGGTCAGAGTTGGACTAAGCACATCTCTTGTAGATTCTAATTTGCAACTGGGTAATACTATTTTACAGAGTGGTTCAAATGCTTCAGGTAATTATGTTGGAGGTGCTGGTGTAGCTGGAACTGCATTGTCAATAATCAATGCCGGAATAGGATATACTCCATCTATCAATATGGGTGGTTCTTATACATATTCTGCAGTGCCCTTACAAACAATTACTGGCACTGGATCGGGCGCTTTGGCAAATGTAACCATCACAGGAGGAGTTGCAGTAGCAGCAACAATAACAAGTGGAGGAAATGGTTATAAAGCAGGAGATGTTGTTGGTATAAATTCTCTGGGTTCATTCTCAACTGGATTGAATGCAAGATTCTCTATAGTTTCAATCGCTAGTACGAATGAATTAATACTTGATAATGTTCAGGGGGATTTTGTAACAGGTATTGGAAACACTGTTTTATTTGTTAACAGCCTTGGAATAACAACAACCCTCAATTCCACAATTGGCGGCAATGTCAACATTTCAAATATATCTGTGGTCACTGATGGTCTTCATATAAAAGTTAACCACAGGAATCATGGAATGTATTTTGATACCAATGCTGTTTTAATTAGAGGAGTAGAATCAGATATTCCGCCAACAAAATTAACTTCTGCATATACGACAGACTCTACTGGACCCATTTCAGTTGAATCTGTTGCTGACTTTGGCACTTTTGAGAATATTGGAATCGGAACTACCAATGCTGGTTATATTTTAATAGGTGATGAGGTAATATCATATACTTCAACCGCAACAGGTCAAATTGGTGGAAATGTTGTAAGATTGGTATCTGGAAATGCTAGAAATTATCCAGTAGGAACTCCGGTTTATAAGTATGAATTGGGTGGAGTTTCCTTGCGTAGGATTAACACAAGTCACAATTTAAGTAACGTTACAATTCCAAATCCAAGTGATTTTGATTCTTACAATATTAAACTTGACACTTCCGGTTTATTTGGAAGAAATAGATCTACTGGAGCGGATTTACCAGCTCTTTACATTAATCAATCAAAAACTGCTGGTGGAAGGAATGTAACAGCATCCCAAAACATTCCTTACGAAATCATAACTCCTATGATCCAGAATATGACTGTGAGAGGAACTTCAGTTAGTGGTCAAATAAGAACTATTTCTGGAAAGAGTATTGATGGAAATGAAATTCCATATGTGGATCAAGGTTTTGAAACGGTAACTATTAACGAAACAAATTATCTAGATAGTCCAAGACTTATTGCTTCATCCATAAATGAATTCAATTATCTAGGATCCGTTCCCGATAATAAGTCATTTAATTTGAGAGTCTTATTAAGTACAAACAATTCTAGAATCAGTCCAGTTATAGATCTTCAGAGATCAAATATCATATTAACTTCCAACAGAATTAACAATCCGATTACTGATTATGTGACGGATAGTAGAGCAAATTCTATTTTTGATGATCCAAATGCCTTCCAGTATATCTCGAAGGAAAATGTACTGACAACTCCAGCATCATCAATACAGGTGATCTTGGATGCCCATGTCAATACTTTTGCGGATATTAGAGTTTTCTATTCTATAGATACTAAAGAAAATTCAAATCCAATATTTGTTCCATTCCCAGGATGGGACAACATTAATAATCTTGGTTTAGTTATTAATCCATCAAATAACAGTGGTCGTCCAGATAAGTATGTATCTCCAACCTCTAATCTTGGGTTTGAATCGAATTCACTCACATTTAATGAGTATAAGTTCACCGTTGACAATCTACCAAGCTTCAAGACCTACAGAATTAAAATTGTCATGTCTTCGACGAATCAAGTTTACCCACCAAGATTCAAAAACCTAAGAGTTATTGCACTTGCTTAGTATGGTTGATAATAGTATGGAATACACCAACATAAAAGGACACTCTTACCTCAAAAGAGATTCAAGAACAAACTCCATCATTAATACTAATATGTCAGAATATAATGAATATTTGGCAAGAAGAAAAATGAAAAGTGAAGAGAATCAAAAAATACAGAATATGGAAAAAGATCTTGCTAACATAAAGAGTGATCTTGATGAGATCAAAAATTTATTAAGAGGGTTGTCAAATGGATCCTGATAGTATTAATTTGGAAAACTTAAGCAAAAGTTTCGAATATTTTAAATATTGCAATGAAATTGATTGTATCGATGATGTCGAACAACTTAGAAAGGTTGCTAAATGTTATTATAAACTTTATTTGAAGCAACAGGAAGTCATCTCAAACTTGGGTGTTTCGTAAAACATAAATATTTTAAGAGGCAAAAGCAATGGCGCAACCATCTACTAGACAAGGACTAATAGATTATTGTAAAAGGAAACTGGGAGCGCCAGTTTTGGAAATTAATGTTGCGGATGAGCAAATTGAAGACCTTGTGGATGATGCCATTCAGTTTTTCCAAGAAAGGCATTTCGATGGCGTTTATCCAACATTTTACAAATACAAAGTAACTGCGGATGATATTGCTCGTGGAAAAGCAAAGGGAATAAATTCAAATAGTGTTGGAATTGTTACGACAACAGCAACTGCAAATATAGTAGGAACTGCTACAACTTTCTCATATTACGAAAATAGCAACTACCTTCAAGTTCCACCAAATGTAATTGGCGTAAATAAAATTTTCACTTTTGATGGCGCTAACACCATTTCTCATAATATGTTCAGTGTAAAATATCAGTTATTTTTAAATGATATTTACTATTGGGGAACAACCGAATTGTTGAGTTATGCTATGGTTAAAACATATTTGGAGGACTTAGATTTCCTCTTAAACACACAAAAGCAAATTAGATTTAATAAAAGGCAAGATAGATTATACCTAGACATTGATTGGGGATCAGTTACCGAAAATCATTTTTTCATTATTGATTGTTACTCTACTTTAGATCCTAATGATTATTCGCGAGTTTGGAATGATTCCTTCATCAAACCATATTTAACTGCTCTGATTAAAAGGCAGTGGGGACAAAATATGATGAAATTCACGGGAGTCAAGTTACCAGGTGGTGTTGAATTAAATGGAAGACAAATGTATGATGATGCACAAAAAGAAATAGATGTTTTAATGGAAAAAATGTCCAATACATACGAACTTCCACCTCTCGATATGATCGGATAATCTATGTTAAATCCATTTTTTTTACAAGGATCAAAATCAGAGCAAGGTCTCATTCAAGATTTAATCAATGAGCAGTTGAGGATGTATGGTGTCGAAGTTTATTATTTGCCCAGAAAATATATTACAGAAAAGACAGTAATA
>Ga0129333_10000669_pt1 | contig 29288 bp, 12 predicted proteins | sample CPB6_08_DNA_FD_94474 | JGI IMG/M metagenome (GOLD analysis project Ga0129333, IMG submission 94474) | Freshwater to marine salinity gradient microbial communities from Chesapeake Bay, USA - CPBay_Sum_0.6_0.8_DNA | ecosystem: Environmental > Aquatic > Marine > Coastal | place: USA: Chesapeake... | reverse complement strand
AGTCTATGTAAATTTTTCCAATGTAAGCCTTCCTTAACACTGACCTTTGTTAATTTTACTCCACGATCTAGACTCATTTTTACACCTTCTCTAAATCCAGCACGCCAAGCTTGAAAAGGTGTAGCATTATTGTGTACGTCGCTGTAACAATCATTCATTTGAATATATTTATTGTCCCAACAAAAGTCTACCTGACCTACTTTATCTTTTGGATCGCAGGCTTCATGAGTACGCATGTTCATAACAAAGTCTACAGTCCAACATTTTAATCCACCATTACCATACATTAAACCATTTATTATATTATATCCACTCCAACTGATTACGCTGTCCTCTAGTGTAGGATATTTTTCCATATCAATTTCTATATTGAGAAAATCTGATCTAATTATATTATCACCATCTACCGTAGTGAATCTTGGTGTTTCACTAAGTTTAGCACATGCTTTATGGGCTGTATCACTACCTTTTATACCATGTACACGTTTGGCCCAAGGCACTTTGACTAACAAATCTGCGTAATTTTTCTCAGCATTTGGCTCATCATAACTAAGATAAATTATATCATAATCAATAGGTCTAAAAATTTTTTTCATAGTTTGTTTTTAATATATTGGTATTTGGAAAATAATTTACGTGAAAAAATGCTTATTTTTACTTCATTATAATCAATATCATCAAAAGGTATTATATAATAAAAATTTGTTATTAAATCTTTTAAAGGTAGTCTCATTATTTTATATAAAATATTAGGATCATTAGCCTCTGTAACATAAAGTTCATGGATATTATCAAAATACATTTTCTTTTTGGACAATTTACTTGCTAAATTACCATTTATATAAAATTTCCAACAGGAATCGTTGTAATCTTGAATAACAGTAATATCATTTGTAGGGTCAATTTCTAAAGGTTTACTAGTATCTATTTTAAATGGGTATTGATAAATTACATCATGTATTGATTGTAGTACTTCCTCCTCTTCATCAACATGTATTAATATAAAATCTTTTTCGTCAGGACTAAACACAACCTTATATTCATGAATAGGTTTAGTACCATCTATAATAGTATTAATTTCATCTTGACTTAAACTAATATATGGTAAAGTAGATTCGTTACTTTCACCTGATATAACTTTTATATTGCCGTGTTCAGGATCATAAAATACGTGAATAAGTTTTTTTTGACTAATTTTTTCTTCATATTCTTTTAGGGTATTTTCGTCAATGTCCCAAACTACCTGTATGATCTGTTCCATCAATTAATTCCTAAATTTTTTTCTAAAGTATTGATTATATTATCATTAAGGAAACTATATTCAGTATAATGAAAAATTCCAGTTTGAGCATAGTTACTAATTTTTAAATTACAATCTTTGTCAAAATAAGCTCCTACACTATCCTGCCAAGATTCAGTTGGATTCTCCCAACCTTGAATCATTGGTTTCATATGTGTAAATGTAATAACAGAATTTTTGCTGGTTGTTTCATTTTCACAATCTAAAATTTTTGCCACTAAACTAGCAGTAACATCCATGCTTGGATATTTAGGATAATTATGGCTTACAAATTTACCATAGAATAACTCCCAATTCTTGCACACATCCTCAACCCATTGAAAATATTCTTTAGAAAAATCATTCTTTTGAAAATAGCATAATCCAAAATAAAAATTAGGCAGATTATTACTATCAAATGCTTTTCTATAATATCTTCCTGTTATAGTTTTGCCTCTATAATCTTTTACTTCACTGGTAAAATAAGCATTATATTTGCCTAAATAATTCCACCAATGAGATAAATCAGACAAAACTAGCATATCTGAATCAAGCAAAATAGTTTGTTCATATGGAGTACAATGATAAAGTTTCCATCGGTCTTCTACTTTTAAAATAGAACTACTTGTATTTTTATTCTTCCAAGGTATATCTATAATATTATCTAAAACAAGTTTATATTTTGATGGAATGTCATTATCCGTTACTAGACTAATACTAGCATCTGGCATTTGATTTTTAATACTTAAAGCTAGAGCATATGCACACCTTGTGTATTTTTTTAGTTTTGCATCTGTTGCATAAATTAAGTAACCTTTAGACATACGATGTCTCCTTGAAGATTCTAGCTAGACTGAATTTATTCATAACATGTATGTTTAAGTTTTCTGTTTTTATTATAGTATATTCGCCTTTGTAATTTTCTTTTTCTAAAAGAAATTTCATCTTTCCTTCATTATATTCAATTAGTAGATCTCTATCAGTTGTATAATATAGTTTTCCAGGTAATGAATAAGCCCACATTCCTTTTTGGAACCCATTCATCACATGTATACCTATACTAAATGAAAAATCATTTCTATATGTACTATTTTGAATTTGATACACATATCTATAATAATTCCAATTATCTTGAATGTGTCCCAAATAATTAAAAAATGTTTCTGTATTTTTATTTTTCCTAAAAAAGAATACGGTTGCCCAATAGAAATCAATTGATTTATCACTTAGAGTTTTTAATCTAGGATCGTATCTATATCCTGATAAATCTACAGCTTCTTTAAATATTAAAAAATCATGAGGTTGTTGCCAACAATATTTTAAAGAATTATTGTTTATAAAGTAATCACAATCAATAACAAGAGTTTCATCAAAAGGGCTTAGTTCATAACTTTTTATTCTAATATCATTTTTAAATTTTAATCTTTTATTGCTTAAAGAACCATCAAAATAACGTCTATATTGTGATCCTGGATTATAAACCATATGTCTTTCTTTAGTATCTTCCCATATATCATCTCTAATTTTATCTTCATTAATAGTTGAGTCATAATTTACTTTACTCATCCATAATACTCTATCATGTAAGACTATAGTACCAATATTGAATTTTTCTAATGTGACTAGATCTAATACATTTTCTACCAAAATATCATAATATTCAGAACTAAATTGATCTTTTTCTTGATAATTTTTATTACATCTATACAAAATATTGTTATACCATACGTGTTGACCTGACAAATATGGTAAATTTGGATACCATTTATCAATGTCAATTCCTTGGTATATTCTATCAAAGTCTTGCATGTTATACCATACTGATACTAATTCATTATCAAAGCCATAATTAGTATTTGCTTGCCATAAAACTCTATTGTATAAAAATAAATCTCCTTTATTATAGTCATATATGCTTTCCAAATCACATACATTTTCTAATAATATTGTAAATCTATCTGCACTAAAATTATCTTCCTCAGTATATCCTACTTCACAACGATATATTTTATTTTTATACCATACATGTTGTCCCTTAAGATAAGGCAAATTTGGATACCATTTATCAACTACTATACCTTCATATACTCTATCGAAATTATTAATGTCATGCTCAAATGACATAGGAATAACTTCCTTATCTTTTGATATATCAAATTTAGATAGCCATAAAGTTCTGTTATGAAGAATTATATCACCAGATTTATAGCTAGGATTAAGGTCACTATCAAACACATTCTTCAATAAAACATCATAATTTTCTATACTAAAATTATCTTGTTCTTCATAATCAGTATTACATCTATACAAAATATTTTCATGCCAAACATGTTGTCCCACTAGATATGGTAAATTTGGATACCATTTATCTATGTCAATGCCTATATAAACTGCTTCAAAATCATTGTCATTGAATACAAAAGGTATAATATCTTCATTTTCTAAAGTTTTAGCTAATTTATTTACAATTGCTTGCCAAAGTGTTCTATTCTGAAGGACTATATCACCAATTACATAATCAGGTTCAACATCATAATCTAAAACCTTTTTAATGATAATATCATAATTTTCTATACTAAAATTATCTTGTTCTTCATAATCAGTATTACATCTATACAAGGTATTACCATACCAAACATGTTGTCCCACTAGATATGGTAAATTTGGATACCATTTATCCACTTCAATGCCTATATACACTTGGGTAAAATTTTTGTTAATGAATTTACTTTTGTGTTTAAATTCTTTATTAAAGATATTAACGACTTCATTACCTTCTTTTATTTTGCGCCATATTGTGCCATTGTAGTTGACTAAAGTTCCTATTCCATAGTGTTTATTGCTTTGCCATTTTTCTACATGTGATTCATTTACTATCCTAATTACCATATCAAACACTTCTCTGTGATTAGGAAATTTTTGATACAACCAGTCTGCACTATCTGTTACAATAGCTACCGGTAGGTTAAGATGTTTTTTTGCTCGTAATGCAGCATTATAGGCTATTTCAACATAGTCAATCTGTTCGTTATTAAGGGCATAAATCAGTATGCCTTGTTTCATTTGGTAAGAGCCTCTATGTTTCTATTTTTTTTAAGACTTTGATAATCATTATAGTAAGAATTAGATGCAGTAAAATACTGATCAATTATATCATCTAAAAATAAAATTAAATTATCAATTCTGATTGGTAAATCATTATCATCTACTACAACCGTATTTTCAGTATTACCTATATCTATTAAAGTCTTTATAAAAGTGATAAGATCTTTTGTGATATTAAAGGTACCACCATTATGGTAATATACACAATCTGTATAATATTTTTCCTTTAAGCTGCGTTTTTGATTGTTAAGAGTTACCATAAAATTGGCAAACTCTAAGGCTTTTTCAAGGCGTTCGTCCATAAATTCTCCCACATTTATATTAATTATCTGTGGAAAAAAATATAGATTTTTTTTACATATTAGGAGCAGTCACCGATGGAAGAGCTACAGTTACATAAGATCCTGTGGCTCTAAAAATTCCTACACTACTTGTTGTAGTACCTTCCACAAATTCATCGTCTCTGGCTCCATAGTTTCCATCATCTCTAAATAAACAATCTATATAAAGATACCTTAAAGGAGAACTTACTCTAGCATTTACAGTGAAGTCATTGCCACTATAAGTACCTGTGTCAATAATATCGTAAACTTTTTGCATGGTTGATGTTAATTGATAATACCCACCTACGTAGGTAGTAGCATTATAAGTAGTCGTAGAAGTGGGGGCAGTAGTTGCGTTGGCTCCTATTCTTACTCCTCTAGCACCAAGGAAAGTAAACATTGATTTCCACCTGCCACCTTTAGTTAGAGTACCTAACTCATCTCTGTGCCTTGGGACTATTCTTATTTCACCGCCGGTATTAAAGAAATATCTAGCAGCATTTTCAGTACCAAAATCAACGGTAATAGAATGTGTTTTATTACCATTCCAATTAGTCACTTCGGATGTTACAACGTCTAAAGTCCAAGTACTTTGATTAGTAATTAAGGGACTTTCTGTTGCTACACCAAATATTCTATATCTCAAAGCTGAGCTTGATAAATCTATAGCTTGAGTATAGTAACTATTCCAGTTACTTGCAGTTATTAGTCCACCTTGACTGATAGTAGGAGCTGTACTAGCTGTATCAGTTTGATGAAAAGAAATTTTATCTAAATCTGTTTTTAAATTAATTAAATGTTGTGCAGTTATTAAGTTATTAGCTGCCACGCTGGCGCTTGTTACCGTTTGACCATATCCTCTATTACCACTGCCAACGCCCAATGTACTATTGATCTCACTTTGAATTGTATTATAATCAGCACTGGATATTGGTAATCCAGGCATAGTGAATGTAGCTGTTGGTGTACCTGTTGATGTAGTAATACCTGCTCCACCACCAAAAGTAGTTAGAGTAAAGGATGTACTCCCATTAGTAGAAAGTACAAAATAAATAGTAGGATTAGTATAGCCAGCAATAGCTCCAGGACCAGAGGCTTGATTAGTGCCGCTTACGGTAATGGCCATTCCAGTAGTTATTGTATATGGAGCAGGATTACAAGTAAATTGTCCATTATTGGTAACAATTTGTACATTGCTTAAATTTAAATTAGTTGGAATTGGCAATACCATTTTTTTTACCTTATAAAACTACACATTCTACAAGAAATACACCTTGTTCAAGTTTAGATTCCAGAGCAATGGCAAAAACATCTGAACTATTGTAGCTATGCATAGCAGTACCATCATTGTGTGCTACTAATTTATCACCTTTTTGCACAGGGCAAATAACTTTGACTGGAACTCGACCTTTTAGTGCTACTATTGTTCCTCCTTCTAATTCATTGTTCATTAAGTATGCAGGTTTTTCACTAACAACTCCTATAGCTCTCTTACTAAATGTAGAAGCAGTTATTTCTTTTGTACCACCTACCATTACTACGGTGCCCACTTCATATTCCTTATCTGCTAGAAATTTTTCTGCAAGGTCAGCATAACTAGCTCTTGTTGCTTCTCCATTAAAATATTGTGTGGTCAATGTGTTACTATTTGGATTATAGGTTAGTCCAGTTGCATCAATTTTAAGATCTTGATAACCGGTTGATCCACTTACAAATGTTAGATAATGTGTACTATTAGTTAGATTAGCTGTAGTTGTCTGTATTCTGTCTGCATCACTGGCATTAACTAATGTTGTGATAGGCACCCAATCTAGTTGGCCAAGAGCACTGATACTTAATATTTCGTTAGGTGATCCTATAGGCAAAAATGAAGTGTTACTGGCACTGGTTTGATAGGGAATGGAGCCTTGAGTTCCGCCATTTATGTTACTTGCACGTTGAGCAAGTCCATTAAAACTATTGGCAGTTAAATTTCCATTTTCATCTCTTATAGCCACCGTATTTTGTGTGGCACCTGTTGCTCCAGTTCTTTCTATTCCACCAACCATTAGGGCCATAGCCTTATCAGCTGTACCTTCTAACCTACCTACGAAATCAATGGCATAAGCTTTCTTAAATCTTAAATCAGTTCTTCCTAAATTACTCACATTATGAGTTCCAGGCAATATATCATTACCCTGTAACTTCATTGGAGTCTTATCACTTGCTCCGCCGTCTTCTGTTACTTTGGTTAAAAAGTTAATAGTGCCATCTAACTTAATAGACTTAAAGGTAACATTACCATCTGTGTTAATGTAAGTTTGTAGAGTATCTTGGGCACCTAATGTAAATCCGTTATTACTAAATCCAACCGTACCTGTAAATTCAGGATTAGCACTTAATACAAAGTCTGCTGCTACTTTACCCTGTAATTTTAAGGCATTGCTACTAGTTCCCCATAATCTATAATCAGATGTTGTAACACCATAATTTGCATCTGAAGTAGATGTAATCATTGTATCTACAAGTGTTACACCTTTCTTGATAGCCTTAAAACCATCTATGGCATTGTCGGGTAATGTAAATTCTTGACTACTAATTGTAAAAATTGTTTTGTTATTAACTATTGCTTTTACTATAGCCTGGGTTGTCCCATTAATGTCTAATACACTTGTACTTTTTAGTTCTGTAGTGCCTGCATTTTCAACGGCCTGTGGTCCAATAAGAACAAAACTAGATCCAGCCCAAGCATAAAGTTGGTTAGTATCAGGGTTAAACCAAAAATCACCAGTGGTTAAACCACTTGGTTGTATTGAGCTTATTTCAGCTCCACCAGTAGTTTTAAACTGCGTACCATCATAAAATTTTAGTTTTTTACTGGCACTATCATACCAAATTTGACCAGATATTTTGCGAGGTGGTTCACTTGGACTGGCAAAATTTTCCAGTAAATGCACCATATTTTCGTTTTGAACTTCGCCATAACCAGCGTAGTTTCTTCCGATTAATTTTATATCTAAGGTATTATCAACGGTTCCGTCTTCAACGGTGGCTATTGATGTGCCGTTGTACCTATTAATATTATATGGCATTCCAAAACCCCTTTCGAATATTTATCAAATCAAACATTATCATAGCACCAACCCCTTGTGACGCCTGTATAAACCAGTGTAAATGCAGCGCCAGCAGTGCTAATTGTTAGATCGCTGGCATTAGCATTTATTAAATGCCCATTTCTTTGAATAATTAGGGGTTTAAGAGCTGTTAACCCTTTCTGATCCAAAAATCTTATTGTATCACCTACTTGAGCGCTAGCAGGTAAAGTAACAATAATATTACTAATTAAAGCAGCACTATTGTCTATCATTAGCTTATCACCATCTCTTGCAGTATAATTGGCTGAAACTACTCGCCAGTTTTCTCTGTCCCAACACCATCCTCTTACCACACCAGTGTAGGTTAAAGTAAATCTTCTATTAGGAGTTGTAATTTCTAAGTCTGATTCCAAGCCATTAATTTTGTTACCATTTCTATTAATCACTAGCTTTCTTGTTGCACTTATACCATTTTTGTCTGCAAAGTGTATTTCATCACCAAAATCTGGAGCTGCTGGTAACGTAACGGTAACATTGAAGGTTGTTGTATCTATCAGTAAATAATCACCGCTTAGTGCTTGTCTAGTAGTTGTAACCGTTTTCCATGTATGTTTGATATAACCAGGAATATTTGTAATTGAGGTTGCACTACCGAGGTTTATTACACTATCATTTGCACCACCAAAATTAATTGTTGTAACATCAGTGTTAAAAATATTCATAGTAGGACTATCACTGATAATTTCTGTGTTTATATCTAAAATATTAATTAATGCTCTAGGAATCTTAGCTGTTCCTAGTAGATCAGTACCTACAATATTATTTGCAACAATCAAATCACCCGATACACTAAGCGCATTACCAACTAATCTAATATAAGGACTACCTTCTAGTTCCTGATTAATATTTTTAAATAGTACTCCTGCGCCACCACTAGTGCCTTTATCCACTTCTGGAATTAATAATCTATTTCTTACCAGTAAATTTTCTCTAATGATAACAACTGGGATTTGGCTTACACCGGCATAAATGGCTCCTGTTTTGGTAGAGCCACTGGTTAGAGTAGGTTGCCATAATGTAATATTAGTTTCAGGTACACTGCCTCTACCTATTTCAATTCTATCAGCACTAGCAGCAATTTTTAAATCTAAAACATTTGTAGGTAACATGTCAAAAAATGCTGTAGTTTCACCTACATTCATTTCACCCTTAGTTACACTACCACTACTTATAGTGCTTACAAGTTCAATTTCACCTGCAACTTGACCTATCTTTAAACTACCGCCCACACGAGTGTTGGTTGCACTACCACCTAATTCAATTAGACCAGCATCTGAACCAATGGTCACACGAGTTGCATAATTGTTAAACAATGTAGCAATAGTTACACCAGCAGGTACACGTATGTCACCACCTCTTAGTTCAATATCACCATCAAAATAACTATCTTCAGCAAATACTCTAAATGTTTTACCTAATGTTGGATTAGGATCTCCTGGTACTTGTGGTTCATATAGAATATTAACTTCATCAGCTTGACCACCGATATAAATTTCTTTAGCCACGGCATTGAACAAGTGTGCCAAAGGTCCATTACTATCAATGGTTGCTGGACTGCTATCAGCTGCACCAATACTAATATCACCAAACACTTGCAGATTATGATTTACGTTTGTTGTACCTGTAGTAGAACCTATACTGATATTTGTAGCATCTCCACCCATAGATATTTGATCTACTATGGTGTTTAATAACTGGAAGTTTCTTGTGAATCCTACTGGTACACTGATTATGCCTAACCCATCAAATACTAATCTTTTATTCAATACTAAATTTTCTTCTGCTGTGGTGAGACGTTGTAAAAATATATCACCATCAACAGCAGTTAATTTTAAATCATTTGGTGCTACTGCTATGATTGAATCGTCTTGTATTAAAATTTGGTCAATCTGCATTTGGCCAGTTATGGCTAGCGTTCCACCTATGTTTACATTATTAGTAAAATTAACATTACTGAACGGACTACCTATATTAATAGTGTTGGCTGCACCTGCAAAGTTCACCGTAGTTGATGTAGTATTAACTAGATTAAATGTGTTTGTAGAACTAGTTAAATCCCCACCTTCTATTAATAAATCCTTTCTTACCGTCAGGTTATTGTTTACAATGGTATCACCTTGACTGCTACTAATGTTCATTAAAGTAGCTGCTGCACCAAGACTAATTGTTGTAGCATTTTGTTCAAATAAGTTTATAGATGACTTATTGGTAACTAAATCTTCTCTAAAATTAACATCACCATCTATGTCTAAAGTAGCCAAAGGATCTGTATTATAAATTCCTACTCTACTGGTATTTGCATTGATGAATACAGCTTCTTTTGATCCTAAAGTATTTCTTACAACTAATGCTAAATTTTGATCTGTTACTTGATTTCTAATTTTAACTAAGGGCAAATCACTGCCACCAGTAGGTATGGCTATTTCAAAAGTAAGATTACTGGCGTAGCCTAATGTTAGAGGTTTGGCTATTGTGGGATCTGTTTGATCATTACCTGTTATTTCCAAACGTCCATTTATATTGTTATTTCCAGTAGTTTTAACAAACTGGTCTACGTTAATTGGTTGGCCAAATTGCGTAACCAAATTTTCTGCATTTTTTACGGTTACATCAAATTTAAAATCTAAACTTACAGGGTTAAATCCTTTTTTAATTGGTCTAGGAGTAGGAGTTGTACTAGGAGGTATTGGTGGTAAAACAAATCCTTCGCTGGCCAAAATAAGACCTTGACCACTAGTATAATTAGGCATGGTATTACTTGTTGAAGAACCATCCATTAAATGATTACTAAAAATACCTACAAGCGTATTACCAAGTTTAAACTTTGCAATAATACGATCTGTACCAGCCATGTCCTTAATAGTAACAATTTCAAAACCACTTAAACCTTGTTGAGCAGTGTAAATTGGGCCAGCTAGTCGATTACCCTGTCCATCATTAAAATATAATTGTCTACGATTATTATCTATCCAAAGATCACCCGCTGCCAATGTTGGTTCAGTTGAACTTATAACAGGTCTACTAAATTCCTTAAATTGTGTTCCATTGTAAAATTTTAATTTGTTTTCATTGGTATCATACCAAATTTGCCCTTTTAAAGGGGCTCTAGGTGGATTACTGCTGGCAAAATTTTCTAATAATTTTATAAAATTTTCATTGAAAAACTCACCATAATTGGCTGTATTTTTTCCTACTAGTGTTAGATCTGTGGTAATCCTATCAACACTATTGTCTAGTACATCAGTTAAAACGGTACCATCTGTTTTATTAATAGTGTAGGCCATTATACTAGCCTCCCAGTGTAAATTATGTAAGTTAAAAGTGGTGGCGGACTAATAGTTGAATTAGTAGTCACTGGCGTTATGTCAGGCAAAGCAAATGTTTGCAAATTCACTGTAGGGCCTATTAATTGATTATAAGGTTTATAAGTATACCCAATTACATCAAATAACTTGTCATAGGTATTTCTAGATATTTCTTGACCATCACACACCAAGTAGCCATTAGGTAAATTGCCACTATTTCCACCATACAATATTATTGTACCTATAGGTACAAGTGGTAATTGCTCTGCTAGTGTAGTTTTTGGAATCTTATATAGTTTTGGTCCTTGATTAGTTGATCTTTCTACTAGTAAAAGGTCTGTATTAAGGAACAAGGTAGTTAACTCTTTGGTACTAATAAGTGAGTCATTTAATTCTAAGGTTACATTTTTTGATTCACCTGAATTTCTAATACTAACACTGCCTTGTACATCGCCTATAAAGTTTAAGGTTACTGGATTTTGAAATCCACCTGCTGTACCACTAACATTACCATTAACATCTCCAATTACGCTACCAGTTAGAGTGGCCGGTCTAGTATTTGTTCCTAGTTTGAGAGCATATATTGTGTCCCATCTTTTATTAATTGAACCCAATGATCTTAAACTATCTTGATCTGGTTCAATTGTTTTGGTAGATGTGTTTGCTCCAACCGTTAATGAACCTCCTATTATAGCAGCTCCTACTACATTTATACCACCATTAGTAGTAATACTATTAGCAAGATTACTGGTGGATATAAACCTATCTGTAGTTTTTATATTTCCTATTACATCCAAACTCTCTTCTGGTACTAGATTATTAACACCAACTGCTCCTGTATTATTTGCAGTTGTGCTTATTCTCAAAATAGTCTTTATTTGAGCACTTTGACGCAGTCTAAGGTCTATACTAGCGCCATCAACTTTATTATAAATGTAAGATCCTGTTGTATCTGTTCCTAAATTAAAGGACAAATCATTACCAATACTAATGCCATTATTATTTCTTACATTAAAACTAAAATTTGTAGTGCTATTTTGGTCACTTCTAATAAAATTAGATGTTGATACAATTTCTTCACCACTGATTAAAGCTTCTGCTTTTTCAGCAATACCCCAAAATTTAGTTTGATTTGTAGTTGTGTTTAAATTTGTTGTAGATAAATTTATACCTTGCTTTATTTGTCTAAATCCTGGTATAAAAACCTTTGGAGTAAATTGGTAATCACTAATTATGGCAACTCTTTTAGTTTTTACAAACATACTAAGTACAGGTCTTGATTCGTTAGTTTCAGCGTCTATGATATATTCTATTTCTGCACCTGTTTTCTCAGCTGCATTAAATGAAGGTCCAACAAGTGTAAAATCTGTACCATTAGAAATATATAATTGTTGACGCTCTGTATCAACAAAAAGGTCACCTGTTTTTAGGTTAGTACTGCCAATACTATTAGGTGGTTGTGCAAACTTTTTAACTATACCGATTGGCAACCATTTTTGACCATCAAATATTTTTAATCCATAATTATTTGAATCATCTGCTGAAGTATCAGTTTCAACATCATTGTTATTGTTAAACCACAATTGACCTTGAATTGGGTTAATAGGTTCAGCACTGCTGGCAAAGTTTTCTAATAAGTGTAAAAAATTTTCACCTATGGGTTGACTATAACCTTGGGGATAATTTTTACCCAAAAAAGTCAAACTGGTTGAGTTAGTATTAAGTTGACCATCATTAACTACTACATTTGGGTTAGCACTATCTGATTTATTTAGGATAGTTGGCATTAATTATCTCCCATCAATCCTGTTAGACTCTGTATTCTCACCGTATAGTCAATTTGAATAAGTCTGTTTAAACTTTTTTGTACAGGATGAAAAATAACATGCGTCAACAAACGCTTTTGTCCTGATTCATTATTAGCTAGTAGTCCTAACTCATCAAATGTATAAAGACTATTATTGTCATTAGTGTTGTCAAATGCTTCTTGACCATCAGGCTCACCATAATCTAATAAGCAAGTAATAAAAACATCAGTATAATTTGTCCCTGTAACATGCCTAGTTTCAATATAATTTCTTAGTGGATTACTATTAGCACTGCTAGTATCATCTACTATCTTGCTGTAAGTTTGATTATATAAAGCAGCATTTATACCTGTAGTATTTGGTGTCAAGTATGTAATAATACCAGTGGGATCTACAGCAGTTCCCCCATTACCAAATGCCATTTCACTGATTATACCACTGCCTGAATTGGCAATACTATTGGCCAATGCTACACTCATATTTTCGTAGTGTATTGCATTACGTTTATTGATGTAGATTTCTTGGGTATTAGGATCCCAAATCTTTATATGTCCTTCTACATGTATTCCACCGAAATCTTTATTTTGCATGTTTTTTCTCTATCAAAATATTTATTATTATTGAAAACTGCTAGTATTACCTTCTAACCTTTACTCTTGGGAACATTCTCCCTGAAGCGGGTCTGGGCAAGTAGTTTAATTTGGGCCAAGTTTTGCCTATATCTGATCGTTCCTTTTTATAGTAAAGATATTTGTTGGTACTGCCCTGTAAACTAGTAAAATCCGTATAAGATCCTGCTGTATCTGTAATTTGATTATATTTGCTGTTTAAGTTGAGATAATTTATTATTTGAGTTTGATTAAATTCAGGATAGACTTCTAATAAACAGGCTAAGACACCACATACTTGAGGACTGGCCATACTAGTTCCATTGTATTTTTGTTGGTAGTACTGAGTCCCACTACTACGCAAATCACTTACACCACCTGTGTGTACACTGCTCATTATACTAGATCCTGGAGCATAGATATCTATTCTAGGACCACAATTGCTATAGTTAGCTTTGGTATCAGTTGCTGTAGATCCTATAGATCCTACACAAATACTTAACGTGCCAGCAGTAGGAGCCATACCTTGATGGTAGTCTATATCTAAAGAACCTAAATAAGTTAGATAGTTATCATAATCAATGCCACCAATAACATCAATTTTCATAGAATCGTTACCTGCTGCACCAACAACAATTATGCCTTCATTTATTGCATCTAATTGATCTTGTTCAAGAGCCAGATATCTTGCTGGTATATCTGTAGTAGATCCATTGTTTATAATGCCTAAACTATTTAGAAAAGCACTAGTCAAGCCTGTACTATAATCAACACCTCTATGATTAACTTTTGTAATATTTGCTATGCTTATCATATACCCATAGCCCCAACTATTGTTCACAATAGTTGGATTTTTACGACCAGTTATTGGATTTATAGGTTTACTAGCATGCCAAGCTCTAATGTAATCATACATAACAAGCACATCTAAGGCATTTGGGTCTGAAGCATAGGGAGAATAATTGTAAATGTTGGCTTTTCTAGCCCATCCTTGTGTATTACCTGCCACCGTACCTGCCACATGTTGTCCATGATTATTGTCTGCACCAGTAAAATTAGTTGGATAAAAATAACTACCTGGTGTTTGAGCATGTTGTAACCAGTTATATTGAACTACTCTACTACCACCTGTTCCATCACTATTAACTGCCATTTCTGGATGCGATGGGTTTATAAACCCATCAACAATTACAACATCAACATTTCTGCCTTCTGCGTTAACCTGTACAATACCTGTTTGACTAGTAGTTCCGTTACTGCCCCAATTATTTCTCTGAATACCTTCTACACATCTAAGCAAGGCCCAATTTTTATGAGTAGCTACATTTGATCCTGATTTATCCCAAAAATCACTGGAGTCAATCCATGCAGGTCTCACAATAATTCCCAATTCAGCTGGTAATAATTCTACACTTAACACTCTAGGATCATTTCTTAATTGTTCGGCTTCTTCTTTAGTTAGGTAATAATGTGTGCTACGACTTATTGGTCTGCGTAGAGCAATATCTACTTCTCTATCGGGGATGTACAAATCACCACCAGGCGTTTCCATATCCTCATAAAAGGCTTCCAAATCATCGTAACTTTTTAAAGTTACTACATATTCTTTTAGCTCGCTCATTGTTCAGCCTGCAATATTGTTAATGATACGGTGATATTTGCACTTGAGCCACTTTGATTCTTAACACTTACTGGTATTGTAGTTGTTACTGGGGTTTCATCATTAAATCCAAATATTGCAGGAGCCATAATTACCGTTTGTGCGCCACTGGTAACTACCTCTGCAATAACTCCAGCATCATAGGCTGGATCAGCTCCTAGTTCTCTACCAACATCAGCACTTCTACTGGCAGCATTAATATAAACTCTTACCCATGCTGAGTGACTAGTCTGTATTTTATAGAGCACATATCCTTTATAACCATTCATTTCTAAATTAACTGCTGCTCCATCATTTATTGTACCTGTTGTTGCACTTATTGTGGTTCTACTGCCAATAAATCCAGTACCAGTAGATCCAGTTGATCCTTGTGTTCCATCTGTACCTTGTACACCCTGTATACCTTGTAGACCATTAGCTCCTGATGTTCCTTGTGCTGCCTGCGTGCCTTGACGACCTTGTATACCTTGTTGTCCTAGTGGACCTTGTGTACCATAAGTACCTTGTGTGCCTTCATAACCCTGTAAACCTTGGCGACCTTGTATGCCTTGTGATCCATTGATGCCTTGGACTCCTTGATCACCTGTTGTACCTTGTGTACCCTGTATACCTTGTGTGCCTTGAGCACCATTTACACCATTTGTGCCATTAACACCGTTGGCTCCGTCAGCACCTTGAATACCTTGAATACCTTGACTACTTGCGCCACCTCCGTTATCACCGGCTGGGCCTTGAATACCTTGTGTACCTTGATTACCATCAACACCTATATAGCCATTGGCACCTTGTGCTCCTTGTGTTCCTGTACCTTGTAAACCCTGTATACCTTGTACACCTAAAACACCTTGTGTACCTTGACGTCCTTGTGTACCATTGGTACCCTGTGTACCTTGACGTCCCTGTATACCTTGTGGTCCAGGTGTAAGGCTAATATCCTGTATGGTATCATAAACTTCAGTAAAATTTTCATTTATTTTGATGGCTGCTCGTCGTAAGGTATCACCTGTTCCATCATTAGGTCTTGCGCCTACATTAATTGTTTGTTTTGCCATCTTTTATTCCTCATCCATGTTTACGTCATCTGAATCTGTACTATATAATCCACTATCTAATGTAAGTTCAGTTCCTGCTATTTCTTCCACATTATATTTTAAGAAATACGCTACCTTATTTGTTGATTCTGACAAGCTACGTTCAGGATCATTCCATAAATTTAATCTCTTAACAATTACCGTAATAGGTACATTAGGTGGTGGAGCATCATTTAATACAATTGCTCCAACAATGTTAGTTTCACTGCCATAATTATTACCATTAGTACTAAATTCTGCTGGAAGTTCTACATCCCCTTCTGGACTTTCTGGATGTATTTGCTTGTCATGAACCATATATGCATTTTTTCTTAGTCTTCTAGTACCAATGAATACCTCAATGTTATCCTTATTTGCTAAAAATGGTATGTAAATAGATTTAGTACTATCACTATAATCTTCATAAGTTCTACGATATACAATGTCTTCATCGTTGTAAGGTATAGTTTCTGATTCACCTATATCATATACTTCTGTGAATTTTTGGTGTATAGTTGGTACTCCTGTACCATAAGTTCCTCTACGTAATTGACCTAACCTATTACCAACTTTAAAATAGTACTCTATACGTTCACCATTGACATATAAAACTCCAGGTGCATTGTTTACTCTACCTGGATTTTCCACAAAAAGTTCCTTATCTCCATACCCTAAATCACGTTCTAACCTTGTAGTTCGATTTTTACTGATTCTTTTATAATGAAATCTATTCAACATATCCTTAAATTTCATAAAACTAACAGGATTTCTTACCACATTTCCACTAAAAGTTATTACACTAAACTTGTCTGTGGGCAAAGGTTGTCCAGCTATTCGTACACTTTTTCTATCTTCTAGTAGAATATAATCTATATTAGGTGTTAATAGTTTTTTATTTTTAGTTAACCACACATAACTACTATCTAAAACTTCTCTATCAAAACTGAATATGCCGGCACTAATTTGTACAAGTCCTAAATAATATATACTATTGACAAAACTATTCAATTTTGGTTCTATGATATAGTATTTTCTTTCTATGTTTAAGATATCATGATTAAACATAGCAATAACTTCTATTTCAGTCCCTACAGGATAAGTGCTTTTGAATAAAATATAAATTCCGCCACTATCTTTTTCAATAAAATAATCAGCATCTTTAATTATTGTCACAATAACTTCAGCATTATTTTTATAATAGTTTGTTTTAATGTTTAATTTTGAATTTATTAAATCCATGGTATAACCAATACCAAGATCAACTTTAACACCATCAATATAAACTATATAATCATTTAAACTATATACATCAATATCAGCCTTTCCAGCAGGTATGTCATAGTCTAAAATATTATTTGACATTGTATATTTGAAACTATCAATAGAGTTAAGCACAATATTGCCAACTCTCACTAGAGTATTAGGATCTAGAGGTATCTTTTTACCTACTGGATTGTTCAAATAGTATTTTTTAATTGTTCCTATAGTGGTAAAAGTTTCTCTAGTTACAAGACTTTGGTCAATAACACTACCTAAAAATATGCTGTAGTTAACAACTTGTCCTATAGCTAATGTAGTTGTAAATCGTATACCAATTTTATTAGGTAAACCATTTATTTCAGTAGTTTTAAATAATTCGTGATTACTTATTTCACCTGAAACTAAAGTATAGGCTAAAATATTTTCCTGCCAATCTAAATCAGTGCTGATTTCTCTGGTAGGACTGGTGATAACTTGTTGATTAGTAGTAAGGATATTTTCACCATTAAGTCCTAAACTTGTTATACTCACATTAGATCCTGCTGGTGCAGCAGTATCCAATATAATAGTTAAATTATCATAATCAAAATTATAATCAGTTTCAGGTTTAAGTATATTCTGATCTATTTTCACTATAATAGCATTTTTATTATTAGGGTATTGAGATATTTTAAAGCTCTTGTTTACTCCATCACTGACATAATTGTTAGAAATAATATCCGAACTAGTTGTTAATGAACGTTCAAAAACACTTATAGCCACGCTGTCAACTACATGACCTGGCAACATTTCTTCAGGAGCAGGACTAGTGTTTGGTGTTATAAACCCATCACCATCAATTATAATATCATCAGCTAGTAGACCACTAGCTGTTCTATATGCACTATTTGGGTTTAAGTTACCACCATCAATTATGGTATCATATATTTCATTGTCTGTTGGAATTTTAGCATCCCATGCTTTTTCACCCCAACCATATAAACCATCCCATGTATTAGGTTTCTCAAAACCTGTGCCTAAAACATTTACACCACCATAATCGATACCATTCATAAGTTGTGCAAAATCACGACCTATCATGCCAGATTTAGGATTATAAAACCAATTTATTCTCTCTAATGCATTTAGATGTACGAAATCTTTCTTGTATTCAATTACAATATTTGCACCATCTATGGGAGGGTCATTAAAAACTAATTCTGCATAATGTTCTGTATATCCTCTAGCTATAGATGTTTTAGGTATGATTGAATAAGTTCCTATAATTTGATTCTTACCATTAACGGTTAGCACAATACTATTTGATTTTAAACTGGGCAAGTATCTTAATTTAAAGATAAATTCTAATCCATTTCCTTGAAATGTATCAGTTACATTAAGCATATTTTCCACTGAGAAATTACTATCTAATACACCCTTTAAAAAGCGGTCAAATTTCATAGAAATTTTATTAGATCTAATTAAATTATTACCTATACTGGCATATGCTACTGCTTCTCTGCCACCAACTGCTACATTACCATCAATAATTACCTTAGGCGCCTTAAAGTAACCTTCTCCTTTGTCTAATATTTCGATTTTTACTAGTTGTCCCCTTACAATAAATGCCCTAGCTCTAGCTGGTTTGGTGCATTCTCCTTCAAATTTTATATTAGGTCTTTGTACATATTCACTACCTGAATCTTTAATTACAACATCATCAACTTGAAACCCTAAATTATCATACCAAAACTTCCAAGGATATTGATTCACTAAGTTAAGATTATTAACTTGAACTTGATTTTTATTAAAACTTGTTTCTAAATTTTTAATTTTAAAATTAGTAATATAGGAAGGCAAGTCAAAATCAGTAATCATACTTTGAGTATTTTCTATAGTTGAATATATACTGGTAAATTCTCTAATTTTTGTTCTGTATGGTTTAACCTCTTTAATGTAACTTTCAAAATCAGGTAAATTATCGTTATTGTAGTTAATTTTTTGACGTAACTCTCCTACATTATGCAGAGCTTTAATAAAGCTAGTTTTAAATATCCAATCTACGAAAGGTTGTTCTGATAGCAAGTATCTTATGCTAGTAAAGAATAAATTAACATAAATTTTTCTACGATCATCTATTAGTATTTTATTTTTCAAACTATTAAGTATGATCCTAAGTTCAGTTGATCCTACATTATCAAAAGAATTAGCATCATATAAAGATCCGTCAAACCCTAATCTATTTTGAGAAAAATCATAAAATTTAGAACTTAATTGTAGAGAACCGTTTTGTCTACCTACAACTTTAAAGCTTCTTGTATAGTCTATACTAACAACATCGCTATATTTCTCTAGTAGTAACCAATCACTACCAGGATTATTTACTTTAACTACCTGTCCAATTTCTACCTTAAGTGTAAAAAGTTCATAAATTGCTTGAACAATATAGTCTACTTTAGTGAATTGATTATATCCTTGACTATACCAATCAATATAGTACCAAAAATTGCTTACATCGTATTCTTGTGATTTTATCTTAGTCCATGTTCTTGAAACTGAATTAAAGGCATATAATGCCCATTGACCTAAATCATTATTTTTTACCAGTACCGTTAAGGGTCTTACAACAATACTAGTTGTATCTATATCATATCCTTCACCAGAATTGACAACTACATTATCAACTATAACAGCACCTTTACCCATACCAACAACTTTAGCAGCTGGTATGCCTGTATAATTTAGACCAGGATCAACAACATTTATACCGACTAGTTTACCATTTTCAATAATAGGTGTCAACTTAGCTTGTCTATGTGATTCACCACTGATAAATTTTAATTCATCGACGGTATCAACCACATAGTCATACAATCTTGATATCTGACTAGGCATAGGATCTTTTTTTAGTAGATCACTTAGGTCTAAATTGTCAATTTGTACATTTTTTATTTCATAATTAAAACGTTCAATGAGTTGTTTTACTGCTTCAACTCTATTAATGAACATACTTTGTCTTGGTTTAAATTCTATACCGTATCGTTGTTTAGGACTTAATTCAAGATCAGGAATCAAGTAACCGTTTTCATCAATGCCAACAAGACTATCTATCCATTTTCTTTCTATTTCAAGTGGTATATCTGTATTAGCATTTTCACTGATGATTTTCCATTCATTATGAATAATTAATTTTTCTTTTTCAGGAACGGTCCAGTATTGAACACTCAATAAAATATCTTTATCAGCTAGTAAATTTTTAACATTAGATAGACTAAAACTATTAGTATTTAAAAATTGAATAAATTTTATGCCATAGTTTTTTGGATCTTGTATTTGTCCTACTAGATCTATTGAGTTTATTTTTCTGCCACTAACATTAGGAACGATAGTTTTATTTTTTACCCAGTAATAGTATAAACTACTAAATGTTTTGCTTATTGTATCAAATTTTTTCTTTACACTATATACTTTATTTCCATATAGGCTTGTTCCACTTATACCTCTGCTAAATCCTTCCTCACTACCAGATAATGTATCCCATTGATCAGGAGTAAATTTAGACTCAACCCATTCGTAAATATCTATGCTGGCTGTTGGATATAGTGTACTCCAAGTGCTATTTCTAAACAAAGTATCACCTATTGTACTATCTAAAAATTTGGCTCTTCTTAGATCCCACCATAGTACACCAACATTTTTTTCTAACCAATTCATTCCTTCATCTACATTAACTTTGAAAGTATTATTGGCAGCTTGAAAATTATAAATTGCTGGATCATAATAAGTTTTATATTTTATTTCTTGATCTGCTACTCCTGCAATTTTTCCTTGCACAGGATCAATTATATCTACATAATCTAATAACTTGTTAGTTCGTCTATTGTATAAAAAAATCTTTTTAAACACGCTTATATCTATTTTTGGCTGTTCTTCGAGATATTTCCTCCAACTGAATACATTGTTTTCTTTAACATACAAGTAAACTTTTCCACTTATTGTTTGACCTATAGCATTAGGTGCACCAATTACAATATTATTATCAGTAGCATCAAAGCCAAATCCATATTGTTCTGTAGAACTGATGGCAGGTAGGGATTCAGAAAATATATATTTGTTGATATATCTATCATAAACATCTACACGACCAGAATCTCTGTTTATTCTACTTGAATCCTCTCCTACAATAGGATCCTTATAGCTGTCACCGTAACGACTAAAAACAACTAGAGTTTTACTATTATTAGCAAACTTTAAATAATATCCATATTGTTCGCCTAATAATTCGTCAGGTTCAGCATTTCTATTATCAATCACTTGTAGTAAAGTATAATTTATAGGTGGTATAGTTGAATCATCTAACGCATTATTTGTTTTATAAATTCTAATTCTACCTTGATTAACATAATCAACGGTTTCATATGTGCTTGATACTGCTAATAATTCACCTGTATCATTTAGCGCCATTGCAAACCCAAATCTTTCTTGTTTGCCTGGTAAATCTATAATTTGTTGTCTACTGTAATGATCAATTTTTCTTTCATGAACATAAACTTTACCACCATCATTCAGTGCAGCACTTAGAACAAGTATAGATCCATTTTTGTTTACATCAAAATCGTATGCAAATGGTTCCTCATCACAATCATTAGGCTCTAATCTATCAAAACTACTAAATGGATTAACCACAGAACTATTAAGATTGGATGTTGAACTATTATAAATGTAAATTTTTCCAGATATACTAACACCGTTAGTAGAACTTATAAACAATGAATATAAATCATCGTCTTTGCTAAATTTTATTTTATAACCATAAAATTCATCTAGTAAAGGATATGAACCCACAAATTCTGGATTACATAATTCTTGACGAAATACATAATCATTAGTGGCATTCAAATTATAAATATTTACAGCTCCATTATTATTTTTATTAAATCCTATAGCGATTAGATTATTATCTTCACTGATAGCCAAACTCTTACCAAAATTAGTTATGGTATAGGCTTCAGGGCCTTCTATAACCTGTGTTTTAATCCAACTTTGATTAATTTTTTTATAAACTCTAACTTGATCATTACTGGTCATGAGTAAAATACTAGCATCACTACTAATACAAACTTTTTGACCTAATCTAGAATAATTTGGTAAAATACTATCTACAATTTCTTGTTTATTGTAAACAGGAATGTTTTGCCAAATAACTTGATTTCCTTGATTATTAAACCAAACTATTTCACCATAATTCCAAGTATCAGTAATTTTATTAAGATATTTGGGTACATCTATATTATCAATATTTTCAAATCTATATTTTGCAAATTTATAAACTTTTAATTGTTGTAAATTTAAGTTATTTGTTATTAAATTAGTGATTGGTCCTTGTATTGTGACCGTTTTATCAGCCACAGCACTAATTTTTAAAATTTTGTTTAGGGTAGAATTGTTTTTTAGACCAATTATATCACCCACTGACATTCTTGGATTAATATTAAATGTAATCTTTAAAGTATTATTAGGTGTTTCAATAGTTTTTACATTTAAATCCAAATAGTTTACTCTATATACACACCAATCATCTCTAAACTCATTAATTTTATTTTCAAAAGCACACCAAATATAGTCACCTGATTCTAATGTTGTTATATCTAAATTTAGTATATCATCTTTTTTGTCTAAAGCATATTTTACTTGATCTAGTCTACAAAATCCTGGAGTTTTTAAAAAGGGTCTGTAGTTAGTATTAATTGGCCATATGTTATCATTATAGGATTTTGGTTTTAGATAGATGTCATTTTTAGTTTGTCTAATTATATAATCCGTAAGATTATTAATTGTTGGAACTAATTCAATTGCTTGTGGTTCAATCTTAAATTTAGATTCGTCTAGTATAAATTCAATTTCTTCAAAAGCATCGCTAGCTCCATACTCGCCTATTCTTACAGCCCATTCCTCAACAAAATCAATACTATCTTTATTACTTGAACTAAGAACATCAAAAAGTTTATTGAGACTATTAGCAGTGCCTTTTTCTGTTATCATACCCTGATAAAATTTAAATTCACTAACATCATTTTTAATAATGTTTTCTAAATACTGCCTTTTTTGATAACCAATTAAATGTTGAGCTATTCTTTGTTGATCTACGTCAAAATTATCACTATCTAAATCGTAAAAATCTGTGAATTGTAAAGCTTTATAATCCCAATTAGGCAATAATCTTGATTCTGGTTTTTGATCTATTCTTACCCAATCAATATCATTAAAATTTTCTACACCAGGTATAGTTTTTGTTGCACTATAATAAAACTCTTTATATTTTACTATATCACCCAAATAATAATCTGTCCATGGTGTCCATTCTTTTAAAATAGCCTGGTCGTAAATAAATCCAGGTGCATCAAAACTACCATTCCAATTAATAGTTTTATATCCTGCAATTTTAATTTTATCCTGTCTATATCCTGTCTCTATATTGTAGATAACATCATTGAACTGGCTAGTATTGTCTATAACAAGTACATGTTCTTTTTGTACAAGATAGATAGCTGCACCATAAATTCCTAAATCCTGTTTTGGATATAGACTAAACTTATCATCATATCTTACGTAATTTAATAATTGAGGATCATATTTTACACCATCTGCACTAAAAATTTCATATGTGTTTGCTGTTTCTCTAAGGTCATCTACCGTATTAAAGTTAAGATTGAGATTAATTTTTAGAGCACTAGGACTCAAAGATATTGCTGCGGCTCCATCTGTATTAAGATTATCTAGTTTATTGTAGTAATTAAAATCAAAAAATGTATTTGTAGTATGTTCTTGAATTGATCTATAAAAATCACCGCTATAATATACTATTTGACCTTCTTGATAACTGGTATTTGATTCCCATTCTACATATTGATCTGCTCCAGAACTCCAATTTTGTGTGGTCCAAAACAAAAATTCTTTAATACTTGTTTCCCAATTTGTGACAACTTTTAAGTTTTGATTAAATTCGTCAAATTCAAATCCTTGATCTTTTAAGTATTCTCCATAACCTTGTATAAAATCCACTACCTCTTGAATATTACCTAGTATAGTTCCATAATTTAAAATCAAAGGAGTCTTGTCAAAGACAGATCTAATATTTGCATCTCTTCCACCTATTATAGGTAAAGCAGGTAATTTTTGTAATAGATCCATACTAGGTGATGAACTACTAGTGTGAGAAATTTTTACTCTATAATATTCATTATCAAGTTTTACTATATTACCAGCAATATACCTTTGATCAGATTCCCAATTAATAAATGACTCACTAATACCACCAACATTGATATTATAACCTGGCTTATCCCAACCATAATAAAAGAAATATGGTTCAGTTTGACTATAACCTTTTATTTCATATCCTACACCAAATTTGGTAAGCAATTTTGTAATAATAATTCCGCTGTAGAAAAGTTTTTTAACAGGACTACTAGAATTTAAAAATAGTTTATAATTTTCTTTAGGAATAAAAACACCAGATGATGCATTAGCACTTTTATTTTCTAAAATTAGATTAAATTTTTCTTTACTACTAAATCCACCTAATCTATGACTTAATTTATTTGTTAAATTTTTTAGATCATAACGGTACTGACTTATATTATTAAGATTATCACTAATTAAATAATCCATAACATAATTAATTAAGCCGCTAGTTTGTAACCTAGTATCATCAGTAGCAACGCTAGTAGTTTGAATATCTTTAAGTTTTATCCTTAGTCCTGTGGTAGAATAAACTAATTGATCAGCTCTATTAAAAATAATTCTTGATCTATCAAATAAAGTAGCAAAAGCTTTATTTGGATTCATTAATAAAATGGTTTTGATTAGGCTGAATGGATAGTAACTACTTCTACGCCAAGCATTTTCAACTGGTCCTTGGTCGCCAAATACAAAACTCTTATCACTTCTAAAACTTACGAATCCAGATGCTAAGTTGCTTTCTATAGGATCCAATAAATTACCTTCTTCATCTACTGGTATATTTTCTAGTATAGGTTTTACAAATTTTTTGTTGATTAAAATGGGTTTATTTGGTTCCCTTATTATACCTTGGCGTAGATCATTCCATAGAATATGGTTATTTTTTGTATAAGGCTCTGGTCCATAAACATCATTCCACCATGTAGGTTTAATACTAAATCCTAAACTTTCCCATGGACATAAGTTTATACGATCTGTATCAAAATACCATTTATAAATTCCTCTCCAAAATCCTTGTAATCTATCACCATTGATGCTGGCAACTTCACTAAAATTATAGGTAAATGGATTATTGGTTAAAAATAAAATAGATTTCGTAAAATCTGTATCAATAAGTGTAGTCCATTTAAAGAAATTTGGACTTAAAATTCTGTTAAATTCTTCTAAATTGTAATTAGTTGGTCTATTAGATCCTGGAATATAATCATAGATATCAAAAATTTTAGGATCATAATTTGTTTTAATATTGTTAAAAATTCTTGTTTCAAGTTCTAAAATTAAATCATCTCTAAAATCATTAAAAGCCAACATAATACTTCCATCATGTCCTTGTATTACATTTTTTGGCTCAATAAGAGTAGTATCTAAATACTTTCTAGGTTCAAATTTAGGATATAATCCCAAACTAGTAGGAGTGGCAGGTATAAAACATCCATCAGTTTTTTCGTATTCAATAACACTAATGATGTCACCTTCATTTTTAGACTTGGTAATGACAATAAAACCATCGTTGGTAAAAGTATAATCCCTACCATGTAATAATTGTAAATTATTAATATAAATGTTTATAGCTTTTGGACTAAGCTTATTCAATGTAAATATCTCAGCGAGTGGGTATTTTTGTACATTTTCGTCTTTAACTACAAAATTAAACGTATTACAAGCTCCATACCCTAACATATCGCTAAAATAGTAGGCACTTTGTTTAGTTTTACCTTGGTTTATCTTGGTTAGAACTATATCTACTGCTTCTTTTACATTAGCATAATCTTCTAAATCAATTGTATTGTACAAAAATGATCTTTTAAATTTGCCATAGTCATCTCTAGCTTTATCTAAAGCTTGTATTATATTTGCTTCCTTATTTGTTAAATGATACAAGGCAAAATTTATACTACCGCTATGTTGTACAAATTTAGTACCATAGGTACTGATCATAGCTAGATCACGCAAGTTATTAGATCCTGGATAAATTCCTTCGAAAGTAGGCAAATTATCTACAATAGAATCTACATGATCAATGATTTCTCCTAATGTAAAGTTTTTAATATTGTCATTGTTTGGGTTATTTTGAAAATTTATAGGAAATTCATAATAACCATTTTGATTTTTATTTTGACTTGCATAACATTTTAGTGTAACAATATCGGTATTTTTTACATCTTGATCTAATAAAACTTTTTTATAAACATTTCCATCAATAATACTAAATTTAGTTTTATCTAAACGTATACCATTAATATAGACTTTAACTACTAAATCTTCCAAATTTGACTTGTCGTCATATACGTCTATAGGAAAATTATTAGTTATTAGGTTTTGAGTTGTAGAATTTTCAGTAATAATATTTCTAAAAATTCTAATTATAGGTTGTACATTTTTTAATACAGATTTTACCCACCCATTAACTAGTTTTTCTTCTCCTACTGGTGAGAATACTTTTAAAAACTTATTATCAGTTTTATCTGCTAGTATATCATTGTTTGATTTATAATTAAATGATTCATTTAATAAGTTAAAATCAAAAAGTATATCACCAAAATTACTGATATTTTTGTATGATAATGCAAATCCTAGTTCACTATCTACTGGACCAGTAGTTGGTTTATATGAGAAAATTTTATTTCCTCTAAATGTAGATCCTTCATAATAGACTGAATCATCAAGATTTACGCCATGTTCATCAAATAAATCAAATAATGGCGCTTGATTAACATCAGATTTAGCTTGTGCAAATATCCAATCAGTTCCATTATACCAAAACATTTGTCCTGAGTATTGTTTACCTAGCATTACTAGTACACACTCATTAAGTATAGGATCTGTATCTGGTTCTTCTGCAAGATGTATACGTCTTGAGGTTAATCCTGTAGTTTCATCATAAAGATTTAAGAATTCAACCTTGTATATTTTATTTTTTACTAGTGGGTCTTGTTCAGCATTAAAAATAATTCTATGACCATTAACAAGTTCAATGCCATCTACATAATATCCAAATGCACCTTCAACAATACTAAAAGCATCTTTGGTATAATTGTCTAAAATGTCTATATTTTTCTTGCTATAATTACCAAAATTGTATAGTTTTATATTTGGCTTGAATTCAATTATAGGTCTAGTAGCTCTCAATGCTTGATCAAACACAGGCTGTTTACCTAATATTTCAGCTGTTCTTTTTATAACCTCTGCGTGAAACCAACGATTATATCTACTCCAATGATTTCGATCTCTACTAGATCTATTAATTGTTATATAATCTTTCTTTAGAGCTGCATAATTTACATTATTGTATGCTAAATCATCAAATCCTGATGAATCAAAATTTGTATTAAAATTACTTGTATAGGTTGCACTAATTTCCAAGCTACGCTCATCCACTAAACGTATGCTATCTCCTACACCCTCAACGTAAAATAGCTTATCCTCATATGATTTTGGACTAACTTGACCAGCAAACCGTATTTTCATACCGTTGGTCAGACTAATACCATTTGATAATGTATAATCTTTTTTTCCTATAATTTCTTCATCTACATTAATTTTTGTATTTTCAATTATATCAAATATTTTAATTACACCACTGGTATCTACATTATTTTCACTTACATAATATAGTACTTCAGGTGCATCATTTGGTACCGTAAAAGTTATTACGTCATTAGTAACAGCTGATTTATCTACACCATCTGTGTACCTAAACTCTTTACCACTTACTCTTTCACTTTTTATACTAAAAGGTTCTGTAGGACTATTGATTTCAAACTTATAAGTTTCACCTCGGTATAGTTTAATTACGGGATTACGTGTTAAACCATCTGGGCTAAAAACATAAGCAAAATTATCTCCTTCATCCACGCTGGTAACACTAAACGTACTTGTAGTGTTGAGCACTTTGGTGCCACTCACGCTGACGATTTCTGGTCCAAATGGTAACCAATAATATGATTGATAATTTACAAACTTATCAAAGTCTATATGAGGTTCCCAACTATAAAATTCTTGCTGATTTAACTTTTGATGGTTTAGAGTGTTAGCACCTAGAACAGACAAAGTATTGATATAATCAATATAGTCCTTGTAAAAGTTCACATTACCTAATACATCTTCTGATATTAAGCATGGCTCTAATTGATAATTTTGTCTATCTTGTAGAGGTTCTTTAATAAAAACATCATTATTAACTACGGCTTTACTATTTTGTCTACCAATAAAACCATTTACACGCCTAACGGTACCATTTTGAATAAGATTATCAACGGTAGCTGCTAGAAACTTTTTGTTACTATCAGATCTAAAAAATCTAGGTAAAAATTTTTCAGATTTTCTTTTTTGATTATTTTCTAATGGGGTTGGAAATTCTTCGTTAGACATTAATAATTACCTATTCCACTAATTACGCTTTGTTGGCTTAGTATATTGGTCGTTGAATTTATTGATCCTTCAGCATTAAGTTGACTAGCTGTAATAGTATCAATTACTTCAAGATCATCACTAGTAGCTCCATTTATAAAAATT
>Ga0129333_10000668_pt1 | contig 29293 bp, 38 predicted proteins | sample CPB6_08_DNA_FD_94474 | JGI IMG/M metagenome (GOLD analysis project Ga0129333, IMG submission 94474) | Freshwater to marine salinity gradient microbial communities from Chesapeake Bay, USA - CPBay_Sum_0.6_0.8_DNA | ecosystem: Environmental > Aquatic > Marine > Coastal | place: USA: Chesapeake... | reverse complement strand
CATACCCGTGGACAGATTCGAACTGTCGCTTGAACGATTTTAAGTCGTTTGCCTCTTCCGCTGGGCTACACGGGCAGAAAATCACGCTTGATACGTGATAGGATTATACTTGAGATATTCCCAAAATGTCAATTTCATCTCTTTTTGTGACATTCCGCAGTGTTTTGCTGCTTTTGGCAAATTCCACTTTGCAGTAAAAAGTGCTTCATTTGCATCTTTTACGTTTTCTGGAGTGGTTTTGACGGGTTCGTCTTTTAGGGTTTTATATGAAATTTTATAGAAATTCATATTTTATAAAAAAAGTATCGTATGAGAATTTTACCGGGAGATTTTTTTACCCCAAAATGGAAATTAAAGTGGACTTGCGTATGAGAGGGTTTCTTCATCCACGGTAGCACGAACGAAATCTAACACGTTCATAAATTCTTCAACAGTATCACAGGTCACTTCTTTAGTGTCCCCCTCATTAGAATACAGATACACGGTTCGCTTAACAGGATCAACCACGCAGCGTGTTAGGTACTCGTCTTGCATTAGTTCGTTTGTTGATTACCCAGTTATCATAGCACGGTCAGGTGGGGTTGTCAAGGTGTTCCCGAATGGTTTCCTGAATGAGGTTCTTGACGTAATTATGTTCGAAGTTAAATGAATATCCTTCATTACCACCAGGATAATCTTCGTGTGATTGTCCTTCATATTCGACCACTAAATCATCATCAAGTCTTCGTGCAATGATATGATAGTCTGCATTTACTTGACCGCCGGCATTGTTTATAACAACAATCTGTTTTCCCCAACGAATTTCTTTAACAAAAAGTTCCTGCCAGGACCCAATTGGAGTGAGATTAATCGTCATATCTTCAGGATTTACAAGACCGTCCCAGAAAGAAGGGAGATTAATAATTCCATCACCAGAAATTCTCCCTCTACAGTAAACAGCAATTTCGGGGCCTTCAATACAAACGTGGCGAAGTCTCCATCCTGGTTTATTGGGGTGTGGCATATCAAAGGGAAGATTCTTTTTATTGGAAAGAACGTGTGCTCCACCATTAGATGAAACACTTCCACTTACATTGATGCTTCCTGCACCATCCAGTAGAGTGTTGACTTTAAAGTTATCAATCTGTGCTGCTCTATGATAATAAGGAGCGCAGGCATCTGCTGGATAACGATTTTGGTCCATATTTCCATACCAGATGTATTCATAATCATTCATTGGAACACCCCATCCACCTGCTGCCTTGTCGCAGTTCTTACCTGATGCGGATGGTACAAATTCTCCTGGAAATTCAGCGTCTTTTGGTTGTCCTGGTGCGGTCATTTTCAATCCTCCTTTCTAACGTCATAATGGTATCCAGAAACTGAATATTCCTGATTGTTTCCTGGATAATCTGCTGGACTTTCACCTTCATATTCTGGAATAAGTCGTTCACCATCAGCACGAGTTCCAAAGATATGATAGAAGCAGTGAATAGGAATTCCGCTTCTTGATTGTAGGTAGACTTTCTCTTCATCAATCCGTTTTACAATTACATCTTGATGAGCACCGATTGGTGTAAGAGATACTGTAATGGTTGTAAAGTCTACCAGTTTCTTCCAGTATTGTGGAAGTTCAATCTCAGTTCTGTTCAGAACCTTTCCTCTCACATATACATCATTGGAAGGTCCTTCTGGGCAGGTATGGCGAAGTCTCCACCCCTCTTTGGTTGGGTGTGGAATATCAAAGTTTTTCTTTGCTGCAAGAATATGACCACCACAGTTGGAAATCACACTACCAGATACAATCAAGTCACCACCTGCCTGAATTCTATAATTCACATCTAGGTTTCCCATCACAGCAGCATTATCTGAAACACATAATGCATAAGGATTACTTACAGGTAAGCACAGAGCACCTGGTACAAATGGTGGCGTAGAATCTGGGTCTGGATTCGACAGTGGTCCAATATTTACTGTTGCATATGTTGTTGGGAAGTGTGTTGGGCTTCCAAAAACAGCAGGTCCTTCAATAAAGGCAGACCCATTAATCTTTTGGTCTCCTTCTTTAATTGCAGGAACAACACCAGAACCAACTTTAAGTTGTCCTCCTACATTTACATCATCCCATCCAGCAGTCATTGTTTAACTCCTTTATACTCTGTTATTTTTCTGTTGATAATTTCGTCCTCCGTTCTTGGAGTCCTTTTTAGCACAGGCATCAGTCACTCCTTTAATAATCGAGCCATACATTTTTAGGACTCCATTTGATATGATTTCTCCTGTTCCTGGTGTTGCTAATTTATAATTAACCTTTGCATCCACCAAGAATTTCTTTGAGTCTGCACTAATATTTTCAGTAGCACTTAAAAGAATATTTCCTTTACCACTACCTTCACCTGTAGCAACAAGTTCAATATCAGTTCCTTCTAATCTAATTTTACCATTTGATGCAACAATAACTATATTACCATTTTTTGCATTTAACATCAAGGTGTCTTGTGCTTCTTCATTCGCACGACCTGCTTCAACCTGGAAGTTTCCAGGACTTGTAATCGTTGTCCATCCTTTTCTAGGACCATCCTTATCCATAGAAAGTTGGTGTTTTCCATCAGGTGCTTGAAGAAGAACTGCAGCAGTTACATCTGCATCTGCGTGTATGTGTCCAAAATTGATTGAACCGTGATCATTACCATAGCGAATTGCAGTATAGTTTTGTTTTGCAGTATCTTTTGGATTGTTTCCTCCACCTCCACCAGATCCAGGAGTTCCACCACCTTGCTCTGCAGGTAGACGATCATCTACACAGTTTTTAAAGTTTTCAAAACTCTGAACAATCTCTTCATTTTGAAGTGCATTATTTAATGATTTAAGTATTCCGGACTCTTCTGCCATTTATAATCTCCTGGTATGTTCTATTTAAATAAGATTTTCTGGAGTACCAGGAATATTAAGTCTTGGATCATTATTGGTGACATCTGTACCCTGCCTCTGGATTGCTGATGGAGGAGTAGTGACTTGTGCATCAATACTTTCTTGGAGTGTAGCATAGACTTGAACAAGATCTCCAGGTGTTTCATAGAAACCAGCATAACTAATACCATCTTTATAGAAGACGGCACCATAGTAAGGTCTTCCATCCACATAACCAGTTTGTTTTAATCCAACCAAATCTGTAACCTGAATCAGTTTTTGTGGCTCAGTAACAAGTGCGATTGGATCACGAATGATTTCAAACTGTGGTCTAAATGTTGCATTAATGCCAGTATCACTATCAATTGTGATCTCTGGATAAGTTGTAAATCCAAAACATCCGCCATTTACAGTGACTCCAGTGATTCTGCCGAAGGTATCGCAGGTATAACTTAAATCACATCCAAAGTCAGGTGTAATTCTTATTTGATCCTTTGAACAATCATAATTAATTCCAGGATCTTCTACAACTACACTCTTTAGTTTAAGAGTGACTGGATAACCACCAGTGCCAGGACGTGGGAATCCATTACCTGGATCATCAACAATCACTTCAGTAACAACTCCTCTTCCTTTGATTCTCTTAGGGCAGGGAGGAGGAATGAGAATTGCAGAAATACCCATTGGATTTTCTGTCCAGGGTTTGCTGATACCTGTTGGAGAATCAACGGGAACAGTGATCTGTACAAATCCTACAACAGGATTTTGTTGGAATCCAGTATCAGGAATACGAATGTTTGAGAGTTCTAATTCAACAGTTTTCTTTCCACTTGTTGCATTGAAGTTTAGTTTTCTTCTACCTTCAAATACTTTTGCTCTTCCTGCTTCAACACCATTTATTCTTACAATTAAATTATCATCTGCTTCTGCTTCTAGTGTATATTGACCGGTCACAGGAAAATCAACATTCGACCAACGGAAGATCCAAGTCTTACCTTGGATTTCTTCATTAGGTTTAGAATTTACATCTTGGAATACTGGGGAGATAAAATCACTGACATAGTTTGCAATTGGCGTTGGTCCTTCATAAACAACACCAGCAGCGGTAGGCGATTGACTGATGATCGCAGTGGATGATGAGGTTATAGTTTTTTCTGTTTGAGTTGATTTCCTTTCCCAAACTGCAATAGCAAAGATACCACCTTTGTTTATTCCCAAAGTCAGTCTTTGCTTTGAATTAAATGGATTTTCGATGTAATTTGTATATGGGTTTGTATCATTCCAATCTCCACCTTGTCGTATTCTCTTATTTCTAAACCAAGTTCCAAGGTCATACTTATGGAATGTTCCACCAGTAATTGTTGCGCTACGGCCCCGAGTGGTATAAATTGGTGCTACAAATTCATCAGTAATTCTTACCCATTCATCTGTAGTTTCCGCTGTTGTTGATGTTTGAACCTTGGGTGGGAACAACCAATCTTTTGTACTGAATACTTTTTTGTTTATCTTTTCAAAGGTTTCTGTAATTCCATTTTCAACTTCAATTTGTATCTTATGTTTTCCTTTACTTAAAAAGACCTTCTTAGACTTTGGGTTATTCTCTCTAAAATTAAAGATCACTCCACCATCAACACCTTCAATACCACTTCTGCGTTCAACTCCACTTCCGCCTTTTGTATTTTTAAGATTTGTTGGAATATAATTTGCCTGCATCACAGGTTTATCATCAACTAAAATTCTACCTGCATTATCCACAGTAGATTTAAATGCATAGAAACCATCATAAGGAATATCAACTTCCCATTCGTTTCTGTATACAATTCCACCACCATCAGATCCTTTCTTCGCTAACGGAGGAATAGGAGAGATTGCATAACGGTTCATAAACTGGCTCCACTGGAACCCAGGAGCACCTTTATAATTTACAGGCCACCATTTCTGTTTTCCATTTGGAAATCTTGTTGTCCAAATTGGATTATTTGGGCATCTTCCTTCTTGAAGAACGATTGGTTCCTGTGGGATTGGTGGCATAGGAGCATCAATCGTTAATGTCACTCCCATTGGATTTTCATTCCAAGACTTAGGTGAGACTACTTCACTTTCTGTAAAAGTAGTTTCAACATTTACTGCAAGAGCCATTGGATTACCTTTTGATAAAGGTCCAACATTAATCTGCTTTAACTCTGCTATGAGTTTATAACTTCCTTTCTTAAATGCTCTTGTTTCTAAACTCTTTCCAGTACTTTTACCTGGGGAACTATATCCTATTTTTGTAATGACAGTCTCTGTTCCTGCACCAATAAATTTTAAAGTTACATCATCATCAACCATCACTTCAATATTATAGTTTCCATCAATCGGGAACGTAATATTATCCCAGACGATTGTATGAACACCTGAGAAACTTTCAGTCTGTGCTGCTGCAGAGTTAGGATCAAAAGGAAGAATACCGTATTGGTTTATAAATCCAGAATCTCTTCCTGCTCTTGGATCTAACCTCCAAAGTTGTCTGTTCGATTTTCCAATGTAGTCTACAGTATTGAAAATCTTTCTTACCTGAGCTACATCCGTTTGTGTTGATGATTGTGATTTTGTCGGGATGCTTATATTCTCTTTTACTGAAAAGATTATATCATAAGTGCTTCTACCACTTCCTTTTGCACCTCTTTTATTAGATGGAACAAAAGTCCCACTAAGAGCAGTAATTTGAATGTCATCATTATCATTATCAGAACCAATACGATCACCAAAAATTTTATTAGATTCTCTCAGCCCACCTTCTTTATTTTTAGATCCGTTAACTACGGTCCCTTGCTCCACATTCCCTATAGATGAACTAATAGAAACTTTATATTTAATATTTGGTTTTACTTTAATGATTTCTTTTCTATTTTCGCGGGATTTTTGAGATCCTTTTAAAATAAAAGAATCTTTACCATCTTCAGAAGTAAACGCGGCAATAAACGTATTACTATTTCTACCCTCCCCATAAACATCAAACGTAACGTCAACCAATCCACTGGATTCTTGTATTGCAACTTTTTCTAAAATGGGTTTGTTGTACAAATCAATTCTAATTCTATGAACTCCTGCTTTGATTGTTTTGGTAAGACTTTTTGGAGTTTGATCCTGTCTAAACTCTACGGTCTCCAAGAGTTTTTGATTGTCTAGATAAAATCTTCCGATGTTATCCGCTTGAGCACGGAAGACATACTCTCCATCATAAGGAAACTCTTCTTCCCATTCAAAAGTAAATTCTTGTCCAGCAAAATCACTACCAGGGGCATTTGATGGTGGAACTGGAGAGATAGCGTGTGCGTTTAGGAAGTCACTCCAAGCTGGATAAGTTACATTATGTTTAATTCTTGTTGTACGATTTCCTGAAGTTACTCTAAGTGGATTTTTCTTTCTTGTAGTCCACCAAGGAGTTTGTAGTTGTTGTAAGAAATCCTGATACTCTTTGATCTCTATTGCAATCGGATCCTTGGTTAGATTTGCATAGAGAGTTGGATCCCATTTTCCTAGCACCTCTCCATTGGGACCATACCTAACTCCATATCCAACATCAGTAGGTTCGCAGATTTCATATTCTTCAAAGTCTCCTTCTTGATCAAAGTATTCTACAGTCTCTACAATCTCTCCCAGAACTGCACGGGTCACTGCACCCACACCTACACCACAGTTATCTTTAACTTCTACAATAGGAGCATACTGATAACCAAATCCACCGTTAATGAGATCAACAGCAAGCAATGAACCATCAATACCAAAAACAGGATTACCTTGAACTCCTACTCCCCCGCCACCATAAAAGTATGCCTGAGGATAACCACAGTCAGCATCTAATACAATACCATCACACTTTGTCCCTGTCGATAAAACATCATCAGGCGTCAGTTTGTTGACTTCATTGATATTAAGATATTGAATTGACTTTCTTGTCTTAAGAACAAACTGAGTACCTGGATTTAACTTTGCATAATCATTAGCTTCACAGATGGTTACATTATCAACAAACCCTCTTTCGGTTGATATGTAACCAACGCGAATGGAACTTTGTGAAGCAGGTCCAAAGATATTAAACGACATTAGTTATTGGTTTACCTTTTTCTTCATAGTGATATTTATTATGCTGTGCCAGAGGTTGCAGCAATGATTTGATCAGGAGTTCGTGCATCAGAAGTAACATCACGTTGCCCCTGAGGAATTTCTGCAAATGGAGTATCAGGAGTTGGTGATGCCGATACTGGATTTGCTGCTGCATTTTCAACACCCTTTTCACTTGGTAGTTGAGCATCAGGTTGTGCTGCTCCACCTCTTCCAAAGGTATAGAAGTCAGACACAGCAACATTTGGTTTGAGTTCACATCCAAATACATTCAATCTAATGTTAGTAAAACTGAGAGCATCAGATAAGCTACCACTGATGTTTCCAATATTAGAAGTAATGTCTGCGAATGATCCACTGACGCCAGCAATCTGTCCTTGGATATCATCAAGGAAGGCATTTACATTATCAACAATCGTGTTGTTTGCATCATCAATCTGTTGCTTATTAAATGAGATTGCCTGTCCTGCAAGTTGTTCTGCATAACACATAGGAACATTGGGTGTTATGTTTCTGTTGGAGGGACTGGTTCGCATCTGTTCTTCTAGTTCTTTTGGTTTTAAGATACCGACCAATAAACTTTCAATAAGTCCACATAGACCTTGAGTAATTTTATTATATAAACATAGAATAAGTTCAACAAGTATCTCTTTCATATCAGCAAACATCATTCGCATACTTGAAGGCATTGCTGCTACGACTTTAGTCAGTTCTTTGTTCAGTAACTTAAGAACATATTCCATAATCTTATCAAAAATAATCTTCATATACTTTGCAATAATGCACGCTGCTTTTGCAATCAAGTTTTGAATACTCGTGATTAAACCAGAAACTGCATCGGCATAACACGTAATTGCATCTAAGTATTTTTTAATCTCACGCATCAAGTTATCTAACACTGTTTGAATACACTTCAATGCTGAAGCGATTTTATTTTCCCCCGGTTTCATTAGGGGAATTTTTTCTCCATAAACAACTTTTCTGTTTAGATCTGCCGCACTTGTCTGGTGAACAGCATCGGCACTTTCTTTTGCTGCTCCTGGTTGTGCTGGTGATGTTGATGAATTTGCTTCTTTACAGCGGTTCTTAATTCCAGTTTGAACTGCCTTCTTAATAAAGTCATCAAAGGCAGTTCCAGTTAATCCTTTGGTTGTTGCCTCTGCAGAAGCACTTTGAATGTCTCTTAACTGAAATTGATTTGCTTCGCCATAAGGAAGACCATACTTATCTAATTTCTTTCCCGATGGAATAGGAGCACATTCATTATACTGTACTTTTGGTTTAGGTTTGACGACTACCTTTCCTTCGTCAGGAACCTTTTCCGTCGCAGGACCTTTTGGTTTTTTACCTCTTGCAAAACCACTGGTTCCTGCAAAGTTAGATTCATCATTACCAGTTGTTGATCTAAGTGCAGTCTGGGCATTGTTACCCAGAACACCCATAATCACGGGGACTTGTTGATCCTGTCCATCAAGGAAGAAACCAAATACAAAGTTTCCTTGACGTAGGTTAGGAGTCTGTGATGAATTAGTTTGGCCACCACCTGCTGTGATGGGGTACATTACTTGAGCCCAAGGAAGTTGATCCGATGGAATCGTTGCTTCCTCGCGGTCGTGAAGACCAATGATTCTTACTTTATATCTTCTTCCCCAACCAGGAATAGTATTCGCATCGGCAAATTTTCCTGGCAGAATGTTATCTCTCCAAGTAGAATCGTCAGCAATTTGCCCGATCCACCAATTGAACCCACCGCCCAAAAATCCTGGATTAAACAAAGAACTTTCAGCCATCAGTCTTCATAAATCCTACATTCAGATGCGTCTGGATGATCATTGCAATATAATTCTAAACCAGTTGGGTCGTGCTGATCTTCAGGATGGGTTTCAACCCATCTTTCAAGAGCATCTAATTCATCTTCTACGTGGCGTCTTGCCTGAGCAGATGTAGTAGGATCATCTAGAATTTTTTTGTCGTGCTCGATATGTTTTTGTACACTTTCCATAGTAGGAATTTATCAGTGTTATTTACTATTTAACAGTTTATTTTCCAAAAGGATAATATGTTGGAGATCCTTTCTTACCAACGGAATCTCTAACCGCAGTGATCTTAGTGTATCCACCCTCAGTTATGTTTATGTAATGACATAAATCAGCAATCACATAATATCCACCAAGGTGATCGTCCATTTGTTTAGTCGTATTTGTATCGTGTGATGGCGTATCGATATAAATCAAATCTCCTGCGTGTAAACTGAAATCGGCATAAAGAGTAATCGTAGTTCTAGAAGAGAACAACTGATTATATCGCATTACTGATTGACCAAGAATACCTCTAGGATCAAAGTTTTGTTCTTTTGATTTTTGAATTTGTTGGTTTGTATCTCCCGTTGGAAGAGTTCCAGTATCAAGAAGCACATATTGTGTTCGAGTAAAATCTTTTCCAGGTTCACTGCGATTTAGTTCTGGATTTAACTTTGGTAGATTTTTCCCCGCTTTCTGTAAATTATTTTCAGAACCAGGAAGTCCTTTTTCTACTTGAGAGTTTGGTGTGATCACTTCATAATAACAGTTATAGGGATTGAATAGAATTGTTCTCGTGGAATATGTTCCCGCTTCATCCTTTGTTTGCATATCTCCACTGGGAGTTGGGGGAACTAACTCCAGTATCTTTCCATCATATCCTGTGGGTAAATCCACAGTTTGATTATATGCAAAACTTTTGATTGTCTTTTTTCCACCAGATGGATCTGTTTCTGATAACATTCCATCAATAGACTTAAACTTAAATCCATCAGAAGTTTCAAAGAAGAAGAACCCAGCAGTGTTTCCTTTTGCATTTTGTGTTTTTGGAACTGCCTTTTTAGCAAGCCAGTTTAAAGCGTAAAAAGGTCTTCTTTGGTCGCCAGTAAAGTTCAGATTATTTTCTGTTTCTTCTATGTCTAATTTCTTTTGAGATCCAAGAAGTCTAGAGTCAGTTAAAATACTGCGAATATGATCAGAAATTTTTCCATCATATCTTTTATTCAAAACAGATTTAAAATTTAGTAGACCCTCTCTCGATACAAATTCCAATCCAACCAAAGACTTAAGTGAGTCTTTTGAGAGTGGACTGATCTTGTTCACATATAAATCAACCTTGATTTCAACTCCTTGGGGATCAACCATCGTGATTGATGTTTTTTCCTTTCCCTCTAAAGGAAGCCCATCGAGCAGTGTTTTATAAACACCACCTTTTTGAACTGTTTGGCCATTATCCGCGTATATAATTTGCGCTCTTACTGTTTCATTCAGAATACTTTCATAATAATAAAAGTCAGTGAACATATCAGGAAGTTTATCACTCTTCGTGACCCCATCATTAGACACGACTAGAATATTTTTTAAATTAACTAATCTTTGTTCGACTGTCTTTTGAGACATTTATATCATACCTCTTTATTCTATTTAACCTCTGTTATAAACACCATCAAAGAATTCACCTTCACCATAAGATGAACCATAACTATCTCCACCCATAGGCATCGGCATCATTACTGGAACAACTTCTGGTTCTGATTGTTCAACAATTACTTCTGTACCTGCTCCAAATTCATAATAAGCATAGTTTCTTAAAACTTCTATTGCCCCCCCATAGTTTGCTTTGTTTAATGCACCCAAAAATCCTGGGAAGTTTTGTTCTAATGCTGATGTAGTATCTGCATCAAGAACAAACTCTGGTCCTTTTTCACCAAGAATTGCTCTTGTAAATCCTCTAACCAATCCACCTTTAGCATAAGCAACGTGAACGTGATCTCTATGTCCAGCATCATTTCCTCCGTGAAGAAGTTGAACAGGTTTAATCCCTTTCATTTTATTGAACTGAACAATCGCTTGAAGAATTGGTCCTTGTTCGTGGGTATAAGCCCCAATATCAAGTGCTCTACCAGAATAATGATATGAACCAGAAGCGTGAGTTCCTTTTACTCCACCAAACTCTGGGTGTTCCGTAACTGCCTGGAACTGTTGTGGTGACTTTAAAACTTTGTACAAATATCTACCAAGTTCTCCTGCGATTTTACTTCCTTCCGATCCATATCCAGAACCTAGTTGCATTCCACCAGGGCCGGGACCGGTAGATGCTGTTGCTCCAAAGTTAGGAACCGAACCTATTTTGTTTGCTTGGTAATTATTATACCAACCAAAATAATTATCACCAGACTTTCGTTGAAGTCCGCCCGAAACACTATATCCTCTAAAGTCAGTTCTTCCTTGAATAAAATCTCTTGCACTCTTTTGAAGAGTTGGATCTAAAATTGCTGCAGCAACTTTCTTCATTGCTTCTTCGGATTGTCCTGCAGCTGCAGCAGCACTTGCAGCATCTTTAATCGCATACCATTCTGAATTTGGTTTACCAGTCATTCCTGGTTTTGGATATCTCCAGGTTGGTTCGTACTGCATCTGACCAAGAATAAGATCCTTGATCGTCTTCCCAGAATAAGCGCCAGATGCAAGTCTATTATAAATTGATTGCGCTACATCAGCCCACGCTTGAGGATCTCCATCCTCCCTCGAAGCAACTGCAACCAATGTCCAGAAGTCAGCATCACCGCCTTGAATATTAATCATATCCATAGCGCCAGGATCAGTAGGGCCTGGAACACCTGCAGGTCTAATTGATGGTTTTAACATCATCTCTCGCATCAAATCATTGATCGTATCATCAAGTCTTGTAGAAACACTTTCTTCTACTGATTTTGCAATGACTTTTGTTAAGTCCTCTCCCGCCATAAACATTTCAGCATTGACTTCTCCACCACCAGCAAATGCACCTCCAGTTCTTAACACCTCTCCACTGAAAGTATTATTCATCCAAGAGTTTAGTCCTTTTCCAATATTATCATAATCAAGTGCAGATGGTTTGTCTCCCAATAAAGTTTTTGTTACCAAACCAAATATTGGTCCAAAGAAAGGTATATCGGTGGTTTTATCGTAAAATCTTTCAGTGTACCCAAGTGGACTTACTGTATCTTTTTTATCTGACTTTGAAAATACCTTTTGAATTTTTGCATCACCACCAACAGAAGAACCTGGTTTTAATTTTGGTGGAGTAATACTTACTTCTCTTTTCGCAGTGTCTTTCTTTACCTCTCTTCTTGCTGGTCCACCAACAAACTTTCCACCTCTTGTTACTGATCCACCCCCAGCACGTCCTTGAACTTTTGCTGACGGTGATTGTTTTTTACCTAAAAATATATCATAAAGAAATCCAGCAAGTTCTCCGCCTGCATATCCGCCAATCACAGCACCTATTGGACCACCAATAGCAGCACCAACAACACCTAAAATAGAAGAACCTGCACCCCTAAGAAGTGCTTTACCTATTGGATCTCCAAGAGCCCAAGATAATCCAAATTCAAGCAAACCACCAATGATCGGTACTCTAGAGAGTAGAGGTTTTGCTAATCGTATGACTGCTTTTATTCCACCTCTTCCAATTGTTTTCAGTCCAAGTCTTGTTGCTGCTCTACCAAGTCCTCTACCAAAGACACCTTTTCCTGGTTTAGTAACATCGGGTCCACCACCATCACCACCCAGTTCACCAAAAGCAATCGCAGCAATGATGCTTGCTTCAATCACTTTATCCATTGCACCAATAAATCCATCAAAAACTTTTGTGAAGTTTTCTCCACCAAGTCCTTTTAAGAATACCTTTGTATTATCATATGCTTTGTATCCCCAATCAACAAATGTTACCAAACCATTTAAGAGTTTACCACCCCAATCAGTTATAAAATCAAGTGCTTGACCTGCTAGTTTTGCAACTCCCATAAGTTTGGGAATGTGTGGTATTAAACGATATACAACAAACCCTAAAAGAACATTGAACAGAAACTTTTTGATACGATCAAGAAAACCTAACTTTGGTGCAGTAGGAAGTTTTATTTTTCCAGCACCTTCTTCTTTTGGTTTTTCAAGTTTATCTTCTTTTTCTGCAAATCTTTTTTGCTCTGTCGCTCTTCTCTTTCGCTCTTCTTCCTGTGCTTTCAGTAAAGTATTTGTTGCAATCAAGTCTTTAATCTTGATGACTTGTTTTTTTACAATAATAATTTCAGATTGAGGAGATTCTTTTTTTAGAGAAGCAGCATCGATTCTCTTTGACTTTACAAGAGAACTAGACTTATTGAAAAGTTTAATCGCGCTAATTTTTGCAGGAGGAAGTGCTTTACGTTCCATAGGTTAGAAGATACCCAGTATCTTTTTCTTTTTGGTTCTTTCTGGATTTGGACACGTTGCTCCAAAGATTGGTGCCCTTGGAACTCCACCTGTTGATTTAGTAACTCCACCTTTACTACCACCAACAGGTTTAGATCTTACAACAACAGGGGGTTTTGATGGTGGTGCTGGTGCTGCTACCTTTGGTTTTGTTGCAGATATTTTTGCAGCATTTGCTTTTGCAGTCAGTTGAAGTTCCTGTCCTCTGTAACTTGAACCTAATCCACCCATTCCACCAACACCACGCATCTTGTAGTAATTTTGTTCTTGTGCTCTTTGGGATGTTTGTGTTATTGCATTCTGCTTAGAAATTCTAGACTGTTTTGCTTTTGAGTCATTAACTGCTCCACTGTATAAATTGGGTCCTAACATCTTTTTGATGTTATCTTCGGTCATTCCTTCCTTTCTGTATTGCTCCAAATCAGTAATTGCAGCAAGACGCATTGATCTTGCATTCAAAGTTTCTTCTCGTGCCTTTGTTCCTTTTGAATTAAAAACATTTGCAAGTTGTTCTAAGAACCCTAATTGCCTTTGTTGTGCTCTTGCATATTCTGGTTGTCCATTTCTAAATCTTAAATATCCAACAAACGGACCATCAGGACCCATCATTATTTTAGTTTTTGGAAGTGCCTTGTTATCTCTCTTCAATCCGGCACCTCCCATCATTGCGCCGCCCAGTCCACCATAAGATTTATTTCTTGCTCCATACTTATTGACTTGACCACCCAAACCTCTTGCAAAGTTTGAAGTGTAGATCAAATCACTTCCTTTTTGTTGTGCAAAATATTTCTTTCCATTTAAGATAATTTCAGGTTCAATGATAAAATCACCATATCTCGCATTCTCTTTAACGGCATCTTTAACTACAATAGAATCTCTACCTTTATATGTTGCAGCATATCCTTTACCAATATTAAGTCCTTGTGTTCCTTTTAATGAATCAGGTCTAAAAGTTTTTTCGGGTGGTTTTTCTTTTGTATCAGGAGATTTGCCAATCAATCCACCGCCCTGAGCATATGCTGTTCCACTAATCATTCGTGGTCTGTTGGTTCCACCACCAGCAGCATTCATTGATTCAAGCGTACCAACACCGTACTTTTGAACTGCTCCGCGAGACATAACGAATTCACCATCACTTAGCATTGCAGGAATTTTATCAACACCTTTTTGTCCACTTACATATCCGTGGCCGCCACCAAAAAATCCAAACAACTTTCTAAGATTTGCTAGTCCACCGCCAGCAAATCCAGGTGTCTTTGGTTCTTTTTCACCTCCACCGATACCACCAAAGTTTTCAATACCACTACTTAACGCCATAGTGGTTCCAACTGTTGCTGCGACTTGTAATCCAGAACCTAAAAGTCGCCCTCCTTTACCACCTAAAAATCTAGCAACTCCTTTTGCACCAACAAGTCTTGCTGCTAATTGTACTAGTTTTAGTGTACCTGCAATTACAAGTTTAGAAAGACCACCAACAAATCTTCCAAACTGTGTACCAAATCTTAGATAAAGTGCTAAAAGTTTTGGCCAGTTATCTCCAAAAAACCTACCGATGACTTCAAGTTTTTTGCGGTTATCTGGATTACCAAACCACTCTAAAAGTAAGAATATAGATCTACCAATAAAAATAGCCGTGAAATAATCAATAATTTTTCTCAGTAAAGACTTAACTGGCGCTAAAACTTTTTCTGCTACCTTAATTGCTGCTTTGAAACCACCTTCAAGTTTTGATTCTGCTAAGGATCTCTTTGCATTCTCTGCTTCTTTTCTTGACTTTTCGTTTGCTTTCTTTTGATTTGTATTTTGTTGGGTTAGGCTTTGAATAATCTCTCCCAACAATCCAATAATTTCTTGAATGTCACTTTTCCCAGTCATCTTTTCAGTTGCTGGTGGAAGTGCTAACTGTCCAACGCCAGGAAGTAATTTTTGTTTTTTTAGGTTGATGCCAGCAGCAGTTCCTTTTTTAAAACTTGCTGCTGTAATTTTCTTGACTTTAAATCGTCCCTTCTTACCTTTAATTCTTTTCCATTCATCAGTAATTAATTCAACTTCTTCGGTTGGAATTCTCTGCTTCGTCATTCTAGCAGCACCCATTCTTTCTCTCAGAAGAGATGAATAAGTATCATAATCAATATCAAAGATATCTTCAAGACCAAGCATCCTGAGAATTCTTTCATCAATTTTTTCATTCACTAAGGCATTCCCATTCTTTGCCTTAGACGGCATCAGTGCTGGTAAATTTTTAGAAGAATTGGGTGCCATTTAATTGCTGTTGTTTCGTTTTCTCTTCTTCCAGATGCTGCTTTAAAAGTTCAACATAAACATCACGTTCCCACGGCATCATATTTTCAATCTCCGTTAATGAATATTTATGATACTGCATCAAGGAAAAGTTAAGACGAAAATAACTTTCCAGGTCCATATGGACCATTGCTATGCGAAAAAAGATGCTAACCCTTCTAACACCACTTCACTTTCTATTTGGGTGTTTGGATTTGTTACCTTTACCTTATGAGAAAGTTTAGGCATTGTTTCAAAAAACTTTTCAATTTCTTTGAACTGTGATGAATTCATCTGTTCCAAGAATTCATTAAGTTCCTTTTTAGTTACATCTGAAGTGGACCAAACTTCATCTTCGGTATAAATTTTATCAATGCAAGATGCAATCAATTCAAAAGATTGATCCATTGCATTTGCATCAGTGAAATCAAAATTGTTTTTAATAAATTGTTCAAGTGATGGATACTTCATCTCCATCATAATATTTTTATCGACTTTAATTTTATTTGTATGATCTTCGTTCTTTTGAACTTTGATTGAATCTAAATCAATTTTTACTGTCGTTGTAGTCTGTTCATCATCTGGACAGATTACATTGACTTCAATCTCTTCACCAACAGACTTACCACGAATATTCAAGAACAAATATTCAATATCAAAAGTAGGGAGTGTTTCTACCTTAACTCCCTTTGTTAAAATACAATTCTTGATAACTGTTTTGATTGCATTAGTAATTTGCTTTGTATCTTCGCTTTCCAAAGCAATGACTAATACCTTTTCTTCTTTTACCAGAAACGGTCTGTATTGGATTGTTTCTCCTGTTGATGGCAATTCAACTTCATAAGTTGGCGTACTAATCTTAGGTAAAGGCATAATGTCCTATAGAAATTTCAGTGTGATTATTTATCAGGGTCCTATGCGTCCAACCTGATTTCCGCTTTTTCTTACATAGGAATTGAGGAATGAATTTCCAGCATCACTATTACCCAAACTTCTTTCTATTTCTGCTGCTCTTATTTGAGAAGTTATATCAGACTTTGAACCTACGGGTAATGTTTCTACTCCAAATTGCGGATTTAAGAAGTAGTCAGGAGCACTGTTAAAAGTTGCTTGATTAATTGGACTACTCGCATCACCCTGAGTTGCTATAAATTCATTACTTTCCATTTTATCATTTGTCCTATTAATATAGTATCTAATATAACTTATAGAAACAGTACATTTTAATAATGAAGAAGTATCATAGGAAATAGGTATTGATGTAATTGAAATTGGAAAACAATTTACAAAATTATATTCTAAGGTTGATTTTGGGGTGTAAGACCCATCCTTATTTGTAGTATTTGTTCTTTCAAATTTTGTAATTGTTAATCCCTGTTTTGATATATAAAGTTCTGGATATCTAACTCTATAAAAATAGTTTGGGTTTGCGGACCCTCTAAGTGGTGGAGCTCCTGTTCCATCACCAATGTTCTCCCCCACAGCATACTTTATCCAAGATTCAAAAAAACGAATAGGTAAGTAGTTATCCGCATCAACATAAAAAGTTAAATCAATTCTATCATCATAAATTCTTCTATAAACGTGCCTTTCAGTAACTCCAGTATAGTCATTATTAATTTCAAAAGTTGCTAAGTTTGATCCAGGAAGAGACGCTTCAGAGCACAGAAGATTTAATTTTTCTTGATCATATTGAACGCCATTTTCATTTAAATACCTTAAAAATCCTTCGGAACTTCCTCTATATTGAGGCAGACCTATAGATACTTCAAAATGAGAAGTTAATGCAGGATGCAACAACTTCGATTTTATATTATCTACTGACCTTGGAGTAGGCATTTATAAATACTTTTTGACCTTATATATTATGTATGATGGCAGAGAGTATAAAAAGTAAATACAAACCATCTTATCCAAAGAAGTATAAAGGTGATCCCAACAATATCATTTGTAGAAGTAGTTGGGAAAGAAGATTCTGCCATTGGTGTGACTTGAATGAAAATATTTTAGAATGGGGCAGTGAAGAATTCTGGATTCCATACCTTTCCCCAGTTGATAATCGTGTGCATCGATACTTTCCAGACTTTATTATCAAAGTAAAAGAACAATCTGGGCAGATTAAAACCTACGTAATTGAAGTGAAACCAAAGAAACAAACTGCACCTCCACAGAAAAAAAGTAGAGTTACTAAATCATATCTCTATGAATGCAAGACTTATGCAGTGAATCAAGCAAAGTGGAAAGCAGCAAAGGAATTCTGTGATGATAGATTGTTGGAGTTTAAAATCATCACTGAAGAAGAATTAGGTATCAAATAATGGCAGAAGGATTCGGTCAATATGTAGGATCAACAGCAAGAGTTAGAAAACTAAAACAAGAAGTTGAAAAGATGGATGTAAAAGATCCAGAAGATATTATGATCTTGATTATGGGACTCTTTACTAAAAAAACTTGGATACCTGAAGTTGGAAAGTTTTATACATTTGTTTATAATCCAAAGACACCAGACATTGAATACGATCAACATCCACTAATTGCTTGCACTGAAATTCAAAAGTGGGGATTTAAAGCAATCAATTTTCATTGGAGACAGTCTCGTAATTATACGTGGGAAGAACTTGCAGGGCAACTTCACGTCGTTGAATACGAAGAACTTGATGAACTGTTATCTATCCCATATGCAAAATTCCGTCTAAATAAATAAAAACTCCTTATAAATGTTTAAAGAAGTAGGACAACATACCTTCATTTGTTCCTTTTGTGGGGAGGTTGTCTGATGGCTGCAGAAGGAATTGCTAGTGATCCGATACAAACACCAGTTGGAACCTCAGGAACAAAATTAGAAACGTATATACAGACAAGATATAATATTGACTCGAATGGAAAAATAGATCCTAAAAGTACAAAAACAGAAATATTATATAATAACTCAACAATACCTGGAGTAAAAAATTGGGTTCCAGCCGCAGCATCTACTGACGGCGGAAAAACTTGGGATACTACTTCTAAAAGATATCAAAAACTTGATGGAACTCCCGTGTTCGGTCCAGAGGCACAAAAATCTTTAAAGGAGGGTGCATTAAAAACTACAACAAATCAACAAATACAAACTGCCGCAGCAAAAGCAAAACTAAACCCAGAGCAAACAAAAGTTTTATCAGATGCTGCCAAAAATAATGCATCAGATACTAATAAAAAAGATGCCGAAAATAAAGCAACAATAGAAAAAGAATTAGCAGAAGTAAAAGAAAGAAAAAAATATGATTCCCTCCTAAGATATCCAGAAAATATACAACTTGAATATCAAGATTGCATAAAATTTTCGATGTTGAAGTATCAGCAATCTGGTTTAAATGTAACCGTTTCTGAATTGAATCAATTTCAAAGATCAGTATCTACCAATAATGGAAATCCAACAGTAGGAAAAAGAACACCTCTTACAACAATTGTCCTTCCAATTCCAGGTGGAATTAATGATTCAAATACTGTTGACTGGCAGGGGAACGAGTTAGATGAAATAACAAAAGCATTCGCAGGAATAGCTCAAGGAGCAATAACTGGGGGTGGAGCTGGAGCAGAACAAAAAATAGAACAAGCAAAAACAGGAGCAGAACAAAACATTAGTGGCCTTCAAAAAACTGTTGTATCAAAACTTGTACAATCTGCAACAGGTGCTAGTGGTATAATGCAAAGACAATATGGAGCAATTATAAATCCAAATATTGAATTACTATTCAATGGACCACAGTTAAGAACGTTTAGTTTTATTTTTAGATTATCACCTAGAAGTGAAAGTGAAGCAAAAATAGTTCAAAAAATTATTCGTTATTTTAAACAAGGAATGACACCAAAAAGATCCAGTGGATATCTTCTTTTACAATCCCCACATACGTTTGCTATCTCATATATAACATCAAATAAAGAACATCCATACTTAAATAGATTTAAAGAATGTGCTTTAACTCAGTGCAACGTAAATTATACTCCTGAAGGAAATTATATGTCATATGATGGAGTTGAACGATCAATGGCTTCTTATGAAGTAACTCTTCAATTCCAAGAACTCGTTCCACTCTTTGACGATGATTATGGTGATGTAGATAACAACATAGGTTTCTAAAATGCCCAGTTACTTCCGCCAAGTCCCTAACTTTGATTACGTCAGCAGACTTTCTGATGCTAAGATATCGGATTATGCTCCTGTAAAAAATCTATTCAAAAAAGGAAAACTCAGAGAAGATATTTTTCAAGACTTATCTTTCTTTACCAAATACAAAATTAATGGTGATGACCGTCCCGATAATGTTGCATTTGAAGTCTATGATGATTCTTCATTAGATTGGTTAGTTCTTATTTGCAACAATATCATAAACATTCAAACAGAATGGCCTATGACTCAAGTTGCATTTGATGAGTATCTATTATCAAAATATGGAACTTATGAAACTCTTTATGGTGGTGTTCACCATTATGAAACAAGCGAAGTAACTAATAGTCAGAATGTTGTAATTGTTCCATCAGGTCTTGAAGTTTCATCACCATATTCAGTAAGTTATTATGATTATTTTACAAGTGGACAAGTAAACACTGGTAACATTGCAGTTCCTGTCACTAACTACGAGTATGAAGAGAAAATTGAAAATGATAAGAGAAATATTTACTTACTCAAATCACAGTATTTAAATATCGTTCTAAACGATATGAATGAAATTATGCCATATAAAAAAGGGTCCTCACAGTATGTTAGCGAGGACCTTAAGAAAGGAGATAATATCAGACTTTATTCTTGATCACTCTTCAGCAAGACGCTGGAAGTAAGCAAGAGCATCATCTTCATCTTCATCAACTTCCTTAGTAACTACAGGAAGTGAAGGAGACTTAGAGCGAGCATAGGACTGCTCTAGTTCTTCTACAACACGACTTTCTGCGGTAGGAGTTTGGGCATAAGACTCATACTCTTCCTCTTGTTCCACTACACCACGAGACTGTGTAGGAGAAGTTTTCTGTCCAAGAACATATTGCAGACGCTTTTCAAGTTCTTCATAAGACTTGAACTGGTCAGGGGCAGTGATTGCAGTCAGTGAATACTGCTTCTTCCACAGTGCTTCAAGGGCATCATCATCGTCCAGGAGAGGTTCAATCGAACCAAATTCAGACTTATCGTAGTTCCAATAACCATCCTTCTTCACAATCTTCAGTTTGAAGTTAGCACCCTGCCAAAAATCAAAAGGATTGATAGGAGTTTCATCCTCAAACTCAGGTTGCATAGCTTCCATAATCTTATCAAAGATTTTCTTGCCATACTTAAACAGGAAGACACGACCTTCGTTTGCAGGATTTGTAGGATCCTTCACCACGTAGATGTTAGAGTAGTAAGACAGTTTACGCTTCTGCTTACGAACAGTTTCTTTGTTTGTTTCAGTTCCACTGTTCCACAGTTCACGGTTGTGTTCACCCAGAGGATCTTTCTGACCAATAGTGGTCAGTGAGTTCTCGATGTACCAACCACCAGGACCTTGGAAGGCGTGGGAATACATTTTTGCCCAGGGAAGATCTTCACCTTCGGGGGCAGGAAGGAAACGGATGACTGCAAAACCATTACCAGTCTTATCCATTTCTGGTTTCCAGAGACGCTCATCTGCGCCACTAGAAGTTGTACTCATCTTCTCTACTTCTTTAACCAGTTTCTGTGTAAGAGAACCCAGAGAAGATTGCTTCTTAAGATCTTTAAAAGACATTAGATTACCTCGTATTTGTACGGATTTGGCTTTTGTGTACTTCGTTATTCTACAGGTCGGAACCTGTCTTGTCAATCTGTGTTTTCATCACTTCAAGCATCTTAGTCATATTGGAAAAAATGACATTCATATCAACACCAGGAGGAAGTCCCATCATTCTAGCAGAATCTGAAATTCGTTCTTTCATTTCCTGTGCTTCAGGGTCATCAGACAAACTCATACGAGTATACAAAACCTGTTGCTTATTCAATAGTTTTTCAAGAAGATTTACGTGATGAATTTTATCTTCCTTCGTCATTGAAGGAAACTTAAAAACACTTCCGTAAATTTCTTCTTGGAGTTCAGAAATTTCAGTCATCTCTGCACGAACAAATTCGGAATCAAAAAAACTCATCTGTCTCCTAAAATAACTTCCTTCAAAATTTTACGATAACGGAATACATCAATATTTAGAAACGGGTTATACTTTTTAATTTTACGACTGACGGTTTCCCACACTGGGTCCTTCAGTTTCTTATCAAAAGTATTCCCGTACAGGAATATTCTATCATAGATTACCATTGTTTCCAGGCTGATTTTCCCGCTCAGGAACTTTTTCAGAACTGGTGGATGTCCTTTGGAACAACTGAATACTTCTTCAAACTTATGCTCTTCAAATAAACTTTGCGTTTCTTCTTTGAAGATATAGGAGAGTGACTGGACCTTCTTCTGCCATTGTTGATACCTTCCTTCACCCTCTTTCATCATTTCACCAATCCAAATTGTTTCTGGATTGCTAGAAGAAACAAAGTTTGCAACAAAGAACTCTACAACCTCTTGGTCGGATTTATTTCTTGCAAACTTTTCAAACCACATTCTATCTTTACGCTTGTAGAATGACTGAACGGTTGCTCTTACTTTTTTATTGTACTTAAAGTAATCATAAGAATCTTTTGTGAAGTGATTCTTCAGAGCAAGATATTCACGATAAGCATCATAAGGCATCATCAAAAAATTAATTTAGCACGGGAAGTTTTCTTCAGAAAATTAAGTTCCATTGCTTCATACTTAATCTTTTCTTTCAATGGTTTTGAAATCAGTTTAGGAACAGATTCCACATCAATATTATTCTGCTCACAGAAATGAATAATTGCATCGATGTAACTCATCTCAACGTTAGTTTGAACTAACCTTTCAATTTCCTGTGCGAATCTTGATGGGCAAAAGAATTTGCTCTCTAGAACCTTTTCTAATTCATTCTCCATCTTGCCTAGTATTGTGACGTACAAATTCTTTAATGTAGCGAACTAATAACTTAATATAATCCCCTTTGTTCCTTTTGTCAAATATTTTCACTTCACCACCAGGAGTTACCATAATAGTGATAAGTTTTACGGGGACGATATCAGTCAATTCATAGTATGCAGCAGCATAAAATGTTTCTTGAACAAAGTAGTTTTCAATCCACTCTTCTGGTTTGATTTTTTCGGAAGTCTTGAAGTCAATGACTGCGAGTTCGCCATCATATTCGGCAATACAATCTACTCTACCAGCAAGTCCAAGATACTCAGAGTAGAGTGTGCGTTCAATTGCGTGTATGTTATTTATCTTATCAAGATATGGTTTCGCGTGATAAAACATAAACTTTGTTAGGGGTTGATAATTATCCCAAACAAGTTCTTTATTTTCAAGATAGTCCTGACAGACTTGGTGAAAGTCCGTACCTCTTGCTGTTGCTTTTCTAGTGATACGATTTGCTTCTTCAAGCCCAACACGCTCACGCCACTTCACAAAGATTTGGCGATTGTAGAATGAAGTTACAGAAGTAATAGAAGGCACCCAGGCTCCATTCGGAAGATTGTAGAGACGGATGCCGTTCTGTTCCTTTTTTTCTAACTCAAGTTCACCTAAGTAATTACAATGGATAAAACTCATACACCAACTTCCATTTTCGCTAGGATATATTCTTTCACTAATCCAGAGCGAACAATGTCTTCTACTCCAAATTCAATAATATCAACTGAAGGCATTATGCGAAGAACTTTCATAAAATCAATAATTCCATTCTTTTCATTTGTTTTAACAAGGTCAGATTGCGTTGCGTCTCCGCAGAACATAATCTTACTGTTTTCACCTACACGAGTAATTATACTATCAAGTTCGTGATAGTTCAAGTTTTGAAATTCATCAACAAGAATGATTGAATTGTCCAGAGTTGTACCACGAATGAACGAAGTACTCCAAAAACTAATAGTTCCTTGTGTTTTAAGATTACCATAGAGCATTTCAAAATCTGCGTCCGTTGGCAACTCAAACATAAACTTTACCATATTCTTATAAGGAATTTGATAAAGTGATGACTTATCTTCGTGATCACCGGGAAGAAAACCAATCTCTCTTGTTGCTACTAAAGATCTAACGATATAGATTTTTTCGTAAGGAGATCTTTCGTCAAGAACATCTTTCAGTGCATTATAAAGTGCAATGAACGTTTTACCCGTTCCAGCACATCCATAAGCAACGATATTCTGATCTAATTTATAGGATTTAAAAAACTCTTCTTGATTATCAGTAAGAGGATCAATAGTCCTCATCAAATCAGAATTGATTGGCTTTCTGCGTTTCATTTGTTTATTACTCATACCAAATGGAACTGGTGTTTTCGGAGCGTTTCTTTTTGTTGGCATAGGAGTATCAAATTGGTTTTACTTTAGATCCAGGTGCTTTTGATGCTTTATGTAAAACATCATTCCATCCCGGATGGGACTTTTTCAGTCTGTCATAGATTTCACCAACTTCTCCTGCAGAAGGGCAAGTTGATGGGTCTGACCAATCTCTATCCCACTCTGGATTATTTTTCTTCCACTGATCCCAGTCGTGAACACTCATTGCCACTTCTTTCTGTTCACCAGTGGTTTTGTTAATAACAGGATATGTTGCCATAAATTACATAAAAAATATAGGAATATTTAGTCTATACGAATAGAAGGTGCATCTACACACTCAGAGCAACCAGCACGAGTCCAACCAAGTGCTTCTGATACAGCAGGAAACTGGCAGGTAAAGATGCAACGAATCAGTTCAGCAATCTCCATATGCTCCTTCTGTGTACCGTGTGATGAGCGTAGATCAATATAATGTATCCACGAACGCACAGAGCCAGTCATATACAGACGTGTAGGCGTTGCCAAGGGCAGTACAAACCTTGCACACTCCTTTGCCACACCTGCTTCTAGAAGACGATTATAGAGGCGTAGAGAGTGCTCAAAATGAACACGAATATCTTCACCCAAAACTAGTCTTAGATAATCAGGAATAACATCAATACTGTTCTGACGATTCTTATCATCTTGGCGACGAAGTTCAGGAAGAGGAATAGACTTACCAAGAAGACTTGCATCAGCATAACGCTGAGAAAATTCTTGATAGGTAAAGGACCTATGACGAAGAATTTGAGCCGCGATTCCTCTAGTAGTATTAATCTCCACTGTCATCGTTGCTTGTTCGAAGATGCTCCAGTGTTGATGCTGAATACAATACTTAAGCAATCCAGAGAACTTATCACTCTCTTGATTTGCTGGATTACTGACACGAGCACAGTATGCCATATGCTTTTCTGCATCTGGCGTAACACTAATAAGTTTGACTTCTGGTTTCATAAACTCAAACTCTGTATTTTCAATCTGCATAGCCATCATCATCACCATCGTAAAACACTTCGTCGTAATCGCTAATGTAAGGTGCTACTTCCTCATATTTCGCTTTATATGCGTCCACATCTGAATAAACTTCAGACTTCAAGGAGTCAACTAGCAACTCTAGATTATGGACGATCAGTTTAAGTTTTTCTTTATCCATTTTTATAACACTGACGTAGTAATTATAGTTAAAAAAAAGGGAGGTGTCAACCTCCCAGAGTTATTATTTTGATGCTACCAGAGTAGCAAGAGATGCTTTATGACGCCTATCTTCTTTCTGCTTCTGCTCTTTGATGATTTGAAGAAAGTTAAGTTTTTTCATCATTTATGCCCCTCTTTTACAAACTTAACTCCACGATATGTTTCGTTAAATTGTTGGGGTTGTTGTTGCATTTGCTGTTGATATTCAATACGCTTTTGGGTATCGTATTCAACACCGCGATATACGACTTTAGACATTAGGTTTTCTCCTTAGTTTTTTAGGTTAAAGAGCGTTCCTTCAGTCGGCTTTTGCGTTCGCTATTTGGAAATAGCGAATGAACGATCCGTTCCGAGTCGGCTTACTTCCGTTCCCGTTGGGAATGAACGATAGATGCAATTTAGCATACTAATAAGATTTAGGCAACTTATTTTGTAATGTTTGATACAGTTTATCTTTCAATATAACTTAACGTGTGATTTGTTGCGTAAAGCTGTTGGATAATAATATCACACCCAATCTTGGGATTGCAGTCACCACAGGTATAAACATCCACTGCCGCCTTACCTTCTTCAGGCCAAGTATGAATACTAATATGACTTTCAGATAACAAACAAATTACAGTTACTCCCTGTGGTTCAAACTTCTTTGAAATCGTTTGAACTACAGTTGCACCGCTTGCTGCTGCTGCATTTTCTAGTAGGTCTATAAGGCAACGTTCATCATCCAAAAGAACAAACGAACACCCATATAGATTAAGTAGATAATGTTTCCCCATTTTCTTCTGCTTCTTTTATCAATTGACTCACATACGTTTCAGTACCATCCATTACCTTAACTTCAAAAATTGAAGACCTTTGATATTTTTTAATTTTTTTATATTTTTTCAAAAGTTTTTTTACTTCGTCTTTGTAAATTGCTACTTCAATTTTTTCTTCACTAAATCCTTCACTCATCTTCTTTTCTTCTTTTCTGGTTGTTTATATCCCCACAATTTAGGGTTCGTTCTACCATATCCAAAATCAATTTTTTGAACAACACCTGGGCCATACTTATCATAGTACATATCAAAGATGCGAACTCTTGTTCCTCTTACCAAATCAAGGTGTTCTTTTTTACCAACAGTATACCAAATCAAATATGCATCATTTGGAAAAGAAGAATCCTTTGCACTTTCAATTGTTGTTTTTTCTAAAATAATTTCACATCCATATGAAGAGGGCACAACTTTGTTTTCATTTGATTTATCCAAAATCGTTTCCTCCCTTTCATCTTTTACAATATCACTAACTCTACTCACGAACGACCACCCCATTGAATATCGGGATATGCCTCTTTTACAATTTCGTGAGTAATTTTATATTTAGTTTGTAGTTTTTTATCCTTTACTAGGCAAATAACTTCTGCTTCTCTTGGATGTAGTCCCTCAAGAAGATTGATAAACATCATTTCTCTACGAATAGTAGTTAGACTACCATTACCACCTTTTACATAATGATAAAGGTTTTGATATTCTCTGCGAAGAGAAGTTTTACCAAGTCCCTGGAGGTCTTGCGTAGTTGCTGCCTCACCACCTGCAGCTTCTCTTACAAGATTATCAGAAAGATTTCCAGAATAAACATTTTGATCTTTCACATCTCCATAAGGAACTGGACCTTCGGGGAGAAGGGAAAGAACAGTTTCATCAAAGTTCCAAACAAAAACCACTTTCAGAGAGTCGTGCTCGTAAGTTTTTAAAACTTCGACCTTCTTTGCATTGCTTTTTTGTTTTGATGCAAGTTCTAAAACTTCAAATACAAAAGGATTTGTGGGAAGAGTTTCAATTGGTGTTTCAGTCTTCCTCGTCTTCGTCGTAGTCATAATCGTAATCGTTCTCAAATCGTACAGATACTATTTCATCAGGAATCACCTGACCATTTTCATCAAAAAACTCTGGATGTAAGTAAGGAGGTTTTGATTCCAGAAGATGCCTATAAGTTAACCAACCTATTATACTTCCTACCATAAAAAAGAGCAAGGTAAACATTACTGTGAATGTTATTACATATGCTGTTCCCATTTGTTTTCTCCAGAGAGTTTATTTTTTCCTAACATCAAAATGAAATTCTATAAAGAAATGAAACTCCCTGCGGAATAGAGAGATCATTTTACCAAACTTCACTTGAAAAGTTTTTGGTTCTGGTGATCTTCTCCTCCTATTCCTAAGTAATAATTCAACGCCCCTATTAATTTGGGGTTCTGACTTATTTAGTTTGCTTCTTTCGTCTTCCTGGTCGTTTATCATAATTATATCTCCAGGCATCCTCAAGAATACCACATAGATAATTTCTTATTTTTCTTGCTTGCGGTTTTGGAATATGTCCGTATCCCTCACGAAGTTGTTTATGTATTTCGTCAGCACCACCCTCAAGATAGTCATCAAGGTCCATTACAAGACTATTGATTTCGCTTGCAGTAGAACTTTCAATAAACTTTTCAACCTCTACTTTTTTTGTTCCACGAACCTTTAGATATTCATAAAAACTTAAAACAAATTGGCCGTTAAAAGCATAATCAATTGCTTTTTCTACATCGTTACAAACTTCGTGAAGATTATTGTCCATTAAACTAGATTTTGCTCCTTAAGATATTGAACTGTATCAGTACATCCGCCAATATGATTATCATCAACAATTACTTGGGGGAAAGTAGAACCTTCTCCAAATTCTGCATAGAATTCTTCGCGGGTAAAATCAGTATTCAGTTTGTAAACAACGTGTTGCAACTCTGCCAACTGTAGCACCTGTTGAACCTTTGTGCAATATGGGCAACCGTCTTTTGAATAAACTGTAAATTTCATAGTTGGAATAAAACTGAAAGTTATTTAGCGTTAACTGGAATTCCTTGTCCTTCTGGGAGACTAATTTGTGGTAGTTTCTCTGGTTCTCTTACTTCCCAAGAACCACCGACTCCACCATCCATATTCACTACAATCTCATTTGTAGGAAGTGCTTTGGGTATGTGGATATCAATTACTGGACTCATTAGTATTTTGTTTTTTACAATTTCACGATTTGGTGTGTCCAAACTCATCATCATTCTTGCATCGTCAAAGTTACCACAATCACAAATTTTTTTATGAGTCCTTCTTTCTCTGACTGTGAAATAGTCTTCACTGTTGTACTTGTTCATCTTCTAATGCATTTTCCTCATTATAAGGTTCTTGTGGTTTTCTGTAAAGTTGAGGCCAGGTGTCTCTAATAATTTCTGCTAGTTTGTAAGGTGTTTCTGTCGTTATCATATACATTAAAAAGGGGTGTCGCCACCCCCCTGTTTTGGTTTATTTAGAGTGCGTTGCCCCTCGGAAGAACTTCCTCTGGGAACACAAACTGTTCATGAGGTTGGTCTACGGGTGCCATCCAAGCACGAAGACCTTCATTCAGAAGAATGTTCTTAGTGTAGAAGGTTTCAAACTCTGGGTCCTCTGCTGCACGAATCTCCTGACTTACAAAGTCGTAAGCACGAAGATTAAGAGCCAGACCAATAATACCGATAGAAGAAGTCCAAAGGCCCATAACGGGAACGAAAAGCATGAAGAAATGCAACCAACGCTTATTACTGAAAGCAATACCAAAAATCTGTGACCAGAATCTGTTTGCAGTAACCATCGAATAAGTTTCTTCCTCTTGCGTAGGTTCAAATGCCTTGAAGGTATTTGCTTGTTCACTGTCCTCAAAAAGTGTGTTCTCTACAGTTGCTCCATGAATTGCACAGAGTAGTGCTCCTCCAAGTATACCAGCAACTCCCATCATATGGAAGGGGTTGAGGGTCCAGTTATGGAAACCCTGAAGGAACAGCAGGAACCTGAAGATTGCTGCGACGCCAAATGAAGGAGCGAAGAACCAACTGGATTGACCCAGAGGGTACATCAGGAACACACTGACGAATACTGCGATAGGACCAGAGAACGCGATGGCATTGTATGGGCGGATGCCTACAAGTCGTGCGATCTCAAACTGGCGAAGCATAAATCCAATTAAACTAAAGGCCCCGTGGAGTGCCACAAAAGGCCAGAGTCCCCCAAGTTGGAACCACCTGACGATATCCCCTTGAGCCTCAGGACCCCAGAGAAGAAGAAGAGAATGACCCATAGAATCTGCTGGAGTACTAACT
>Ga0129333_10000667_pt1 | contig 29320 bp, 38 predicted proteins | sample CPB6_08_DNA_FD_94474 | JGI IMG/M metagenome (GOLD analysis project Ga0129333, IMG submission 94474) | Freshwater to marine salinity gradient microbial communities from Chesapeake Bay, USA - CPBay_Sum_0.6_0.8_DNA | ecosystem: Environmental > Aquatic > Marine > Coastal | place: USA: Chesapeake... | reverse complement strand
TCCAATCCGGTAGCCGCTTCGATTGCTTCTTTCAATTTAATCGGCTGCCAGTAGCGTTCTTTTTCCCTCGGCACGAATGTTTTAATTTCAAATGTTGCTGATTTCACGATTTGCCCCCTTTCCGTGAGAAAAACACCGTTTCCTTACCCGCCTTGTATTCGGCTGGTGTGATTACCTCGCCATCCTCGGACACCATGCGGCGGCCTTTCTCCCATTCCTTGTATGCGGACTTGGCGGCTTCTTCGATTTCCTTAATGGCATCCTTTGCCCGGTTCCAGTCGGGATTGTTACTGAAATCCCATCGGCCTGCGGAGGGGCGGACTTCAATGCCCCATCCGTTCCAAGTCTGCCCGTGATACTTTCGCCCTTCGGCAATAACGCCAGGTTCGATTTCGGCTTTGGCTTTGGCCACCATAGCATCGATGTCTTTGAGCAACCCCCAAACTTCGAGGGGATTGCTTTCGCCGTCAATTACTGATTGCACGGCCTCTGCGATAATGCGATTGATTTGTTCCATGATTACTTTGTTTTTACGGCTTCAAGCTGCTCCCTGAATGCCCGTTTGATTCTGAATGATGTACTCAGGGAAGGTAGCAGGTCTTCCCCGTTTTTAACGCGCTCCAATGCTTTGGCAAATTGTGCATCGGATAGCCACGGAAGTTCCGCATCTGGAGCCTTGGCAACCTGGTTAGGTGCGGGTGCGGGTGCGGGTGCGGTGTTGTACTTGGTATCGTTATTGCCCAGGTACACATCGGCGGCCACTCCGAGCATTTTGGCAGCCGTACCGAGCGCATCGGTTATGGCCATCTTAAATGCCTCATCCGAAGTGTGCGGCCCGCGGCTTTCATTTTCAATAAACATACTGCCCCCGTTTGCGGGTATGGCATCCGACCATTCCCCGTTATGGCGTATGTATAGCGATATGTTTGCAAAGGCGGCCATCTGGCCGTTATCTCCTGCTTCAAGCCATTGCCTGTCGATGGTGTACTTCCATCCGATTCCGCACGGCCCGAATACCTCGGTAAGTACCTGATACCGCCATTGCGGGTTAATATCGGATTTGCCTTTAAGCCTTCCCGCCAGAATTGTCTTTAATCGGTTGGCGGGTACCGATTTCAGTTTGTCCCAGATGTGCATCATGATTATAGATTGTTTATGAAGTTACTGAACGTGTCGGGCCATTGCCGTGCCTGGCGTTCCTCAAGTCGGGATAGCGTGTTTGCTACCGATTCCAGATGCGCTATGGCTTCGCACAGGTCGTTGTACTCGGTCGTGTACACCGCGTTGTTATCGTCCATCTGTTCACCTAAAGTATTCAGGCGGTCAAGTATGGTGTTTAACTCAACCTGCCATGCGTGAATTTGCGGTCTTGTCATAGCGCACCTCCCATCAAATGGCTGAGTAATCCAAAAAGGACAGCCAAGATTATGCAGATTGCGAGAAGGGGTGAAAGGTCTATCTGATCTTCCAGTTCCTTTTCAATGATCAGGTCAGGTTCTTTGACCTCGACCACCTGCCCGTACTTAAAGGCGCAGCTTTGTTCGATTAAAGGCACGTCACCTATGAAGTGCCACTTTTGATTGTGGAGTTCGGCTACCTGCCGCCCCTCCCAGATAAGAATTTTTCTGTTCATGATTAAAAAATTAGTTGAGCAAATGTAAATAACTTTTGAACACGACCAAGCAAACCACTACCTTGCCCCTTGTTTTTTAACATTTTTTAACAAATTATATATTTAGATTGCTTACCTTTGTGGCGTATGATAAGTCATTCACTAACCATAATTATACACGATAAGGTATGATAAGTCATTCAGGTAACGTTTTGCGGCTTTGCGCTACCGCTTTAGATAAACATTAATAACAGCGCATCAACTGTCCAGCGGTGGCGCAAAACCGCTGTTACAAGCTGGTGCGGCAATTGAAACTAAAATGTCAACAGAACAACAAAACAAAGAGCCTAAAGACAATTGGAGGCTACAAAAAATTGAGCTTGAATTTCAACGCTGGGGCGAAGATAAAGACAAGTACACTGGTAAAATAGTTTTTGAAAATGGCGAACACGAGAGTTTTAGTTTTAAGATTCGTCCAGAGATGGCACAACCTTATATAGAACTAATGTCGAGCGATATAGTCAGATGCGCTGAATCTTTAGGCTCTCGATTGGTAGAGTCTTTAGGATTGAGAAAGTAGCACTTGCTTGTAACGGTTTGCAGCCTTGCGTTAGTGCGGGCTTAAAATGCACTACACTTTGTTTAACAACTAAAAATTAATAAAATGGCACAAAAGACTGATGAAGCACTAAACCCCGCATTACGCAAGACTGCTGTTATGCGCAGGTTTTTTTTAACCGAAAAGCCACGTATTGGCAAATTTCCTTTAGAGTTCAAATTCTCGTTTCGTAAAAACGAATGGTATTTGTTCCCGCAAGGTTGGTCACACATTCACACAGCAAAAGATGATGTTTGTAGATTTGAATACCATTACAAGTACAATTTTTCGTGGCTTTTCATTGATTTGGAATGGACACAACGTTTGCGTAAAGTTGGGATTTAAACTTGCGCATAACACCAAGCTAACCGCCGTTTCAATGGCGTGTTAGCGACTGTTATCCGCCCGTTTTAATGGGCGAAACCGAATCATCCACCCGGCCCGTAATTCATGCACGTTGCGTAGGTTATACCCGTAGCCGATGTATGCACCGCCACGGGTGGTGAGTGAGGCGAACGGGCCGCCCCCGAGCGGGAACGTACCGAATGCACCCAGGTAAAGTTTAACGATTGCCTCCTTACGCGAAGGATTGTTTACTGTAACCTCGTTTATGATCTGCGTTGGCCGCCTGTTCTGGTAGGCTATCCCCCGCGCCTGAATGTCGTTGAAGTATATCGAATCCCATACTGCGACAAACATAGAAGTATCGTTCACCAAAGTATCAACAAAGTATTTCGCCGTATAGTAATCCCTCAGAATGTACGCGGTATCAACTTCCTCGGTTATGTACTGAATCGAATCGCGCCAACGTATCACGGGCTTGTAACGCTCACGTATCACCACCTCGGTATCATGCGCCCAGACCGTATCGCGTTTAATCGTTACGGAACGTTTAGCCCTCCCACCGCAACCATCGGAAAGTAATATCAGCAAGAGGATAACTGCCAATACCGCCGCCGCTATCTGCCAGATGCGGACGTTATTCAGCGACATACCACATCATTTGTTCATATCCTTTGCCCCACCACCATGCAGCCTTATATCGGAAGTTGGTACGCCCTGCCTGTGATTGTAATGGAACGGTTACCATGCCCGACACCCGTGTAGCGGATCCGTTTTCGCCCTCGGGTGCAACCGCTACGATATGCCCTGACTGCGACCTATTCAGCTTGGCCGCCACGCCTATCACGCACTTACCCGCGTTCGCCTGCTCCTGGGCTTCATTTGCCGAAACTGACCGCCACCCGAAGTCACGCCCCCATGTCAGGAACCATTGGTAAAGCATATTGGCATTTAACTCGGTAACCGACTGCCCGTATGCCGCCGCCACTTCGTCACCCTGTTTCATGCGGGATATGGCCGCCGTAGTCCACCAAACACGCGGAAGGTATGCACCCATCAATGTCGCGTAGTCATAGGCATAGATATTGCAGAATGTAGCCGATGCCGTAGGCTTGTAACGGACTGACCGCTCCACCTGGAGCCATGCGATTACATCCTCGGCCTTGCGTGTTGTTGGCATCCCCGATTCATTCAGGCGGTGCGCCCGTTGGAAGTTTGCCCGGGTTACGGGTCTTGCGCTTGTAAGGTGTACCGATTTCATTCAATCCCCCATTTTTTAAGTTTATCCTTTACCTGATCTTCGGCCTGTTGCCGTATGCGTTCGATTTCTTTAAGCTGGTCTTTTGTGGTGAATATGGCTTCTTTCTGCGTCACATCCCTGCGCCTGAGCCTGTCATTCTGAATCTTCACCGTTTCATTCATGTGCTTTTTTTCCTGATAATCCCCCCACGCTTTCAGGCCGGTACTGAACGCACGGGCCAGCCAATAGGATGACAGGGCAAAGGTAAGTAATCCTACCAACGGCGGCGGTATCTGGTCAATAACGGGAACCGAAATCTGCCCGCCTATTTTCTTAATAAGATAGGAATAAGCCACCATAAAGGACGGCAAATATAGGACGGTATCAATAATGCGGATTATCATTTCAGGAAGTTGAATTTACGTTTGAGCCACCCGATTACAAGGTCAGGGCAGAAGCCTACCGCCACCGCGAAAAAGTCCTCATACCCTCCGAGGTCTGTTTTCATTATATGGTACATTTGGATAATGATTATGGAAGTGGCCGCCGAAATCAGGAGCCTGTCCCAGTTATCCTCAAAGAAAAACCAAAGAGAAAACTTCTTAGGTGTCCTTTTGGATGCCTTGTTGCGCTGCGAAATATCCACAATGCAGGATAAGAGAAAACCGAGCGCGGTCAGCGTGTAGTAGGTGTTCATATATTATTGAATAATCGGTTCTGTAATTTCAAAAACAATCGGCTTGCCTAAAATTTCCGTGCAACCTTCACACCATAAGATATAGTAAAAATTATCATTTTCTGAATAGTTATAATTGACAAAAAATTCAGTAATATCATTATCCTCTGCTGGCAAATTATAAAAATCTGCACATTGCTTACGTGCTTTTTTTGCTTCTTCTTCTTTTTTATATATATATCCTAATAGCTTAATAGATTCCATAATAAGTATTGATGTTAGATTCTAATCCTGACTTATTAGCTGTTTGGTCAGTATTATAAAAAATAACTTCCTGAATATCTGCACCAGACCCAAAATTAAAACCCGGTCTACCCAATATATTATTCATTGTTTCAATAGTTGAAGCGATGGTTCCTGTATTTACTTCTGAATTTCCATTTTGTGCGGCAAATAAATTGCCCCCTTTTCTCTGCCCATAATTTAATCTATATTGATATGGTGGTGTCTGATTTGTACCTATCCCTCTCAAATTAGTACCATCAAATGCGCCAAATCCTTGACCGGCAAATGCGGAATCTAAATAAAATCCACCACTTGTTCCCCATGTTAAATAGTTAAGAGTATTAGATGATACTAACTTACTTACAACTAATACATTCTGAAATAAAGTAGTATTGACATTGAATATCGAACTGCTGCTTGCTCTTAATGCAGGTTTTGAATTTATTGTTATAATACCTGAACTAAAAATTAAAGGCTGAATTGCAGCTGTAGGCTGAACCGCATCTCTTGAATTTCCTGATTGGTCATACCATGTTGTTACAAATCCTGATGTACCAGTGCAAAATGATGTTAATGCAGATGTATTCAAATCATCTCCTGAAAATCCTATATTTTGCTCAGTATTATCACTTGCCCTTCTTACTCGAATTGCAGGGCCAGTATATGCTCCTCTTAATTTTCTTATAGAATATGCAGCAACTGAATTTGGATAAAAATCCAAAATATATGTCAATCCGGCAAGCCCCTCAGTAATCCCCCGAACCAATCCATTGCGTACTCTTAATCCATACCTTGCATTACTCATATTAAGGCGTTATGCGGTTTACATATCCGACAATGCGTATCTGATTTGCGGCACTTGCGAAAGCCCTTACAACCGTGCCTGCCACTCCGCTGCCAGTCAGCACTAACCCGGTAAGCACTAATGATAACCCAGACTTGGCAGGGATGGCTAATTCAATGTTACCGCTCCCGTATTCCACCGTCAGGTTGCGGCTTACCGTGTCGTTATTAGTTGCATACAGCCATATCTCATCAATGATTGTAGCCGATACCCCCGTAGTGTGGATGGTCGTACCCGGTGTTCCCGTAGCCGCCACGGATATGGGCTGCCCCTGAGTGCTGCCCGATAGAATTACTTTGTCGATTGTACTCATTATGAATATACTTGTGAATTTAAAACTACCTGAAGCTGGTCAAGGCCGCCGCCGCCGCCTACCGAAACCAACGGGTTGCCCGGTGTTCCGTCACCCGTTATCGTCACCCCGTCCACGGCCACCGTGGAAATGTATGCGCTCGGGTTGGTGTCTGGGTATGCGTTTACATCGGTTGCCGTAAGAACAACAATACCCGTAAAACCATTTACCGATTGCACGTTGCTGATTAACCCCGCAGGAATAGGGAATAAAGTACGTACCGGATTAGTCCCCCCGAAAAGAAAATCATAGGTAGGGTTGCTACCGCCTGCCACCCTGTTGCCGTAGAACTTCAGCACCAGCCTGTCCGTTGCCGTGAATACCCCGTTGTTCAATAGAAGGGATGCATCGAATTGGGTATATGCCGAACTGCTGATTGGTGGCGTAAGGTTCGATGTACCGATAAGCGTTTCCGTTCCCGCCGAATTGCGGTGGTATGCCTCAAAGTAAAATTCAGCCGTTCCCGTCCCGCCCGTGCGCCGTATTTCCCCTACCGTGCTGATTGTAATTACCCCTGGGTTGCCGACAAATACACCCGCTACCGCCGCAAGTCTGCTGATCAACTGATTCTGCCCTGATATTGTTCCCGTAGGTACGTTCACCGCCGGGTCATCATAATCGGGGTCGGTGATATTGGTAACCAACTTGACATAGGTAGGTATGTCCGATGCCGCCGTTGTCGGGTAAAAGGCTAAGTTTGCAGGGGCTTTGATTACCGGGTTAAGCGGGTCGGTGTTATCCACGTTGTCACCGCTCACCGATTGCACCCGTTCAGGCACGAAAACCAACCCGTCAGTACCGAGTATGGCATCGTTATTCGGGTCTGCCGAAACCGACTGGTCAATAACAGGATTAAGCGGGTCGGTATTGTCCGTAAGGTTGCCCGTTACCGATTGCACCCGTTGCGGAACATAAGTAAGTCCGTCAGTACCCAGCACCGCATCGTTACCTGCATCCGAAGAAACAGCATCGTCAACTATCGGGTTGAATGGGTCACCATTAAACACCAAGTTTCCGTTTACCGATTGCACCCCAGGGCCACCGAAACCGAAAAACTGAAGAATGACAGGAGTGCTTATTGACGGTGCAAGTGTGCTGCCGATTGAAGATATGTTTAGTATTACATTCATTTCCTGTCCTTCAATATGATTTCACCCGATGTGCTGGTCTGCCGGTTGCCGTTTGCCGTTATGCTCAACTGAAAAGCAACCGTTCCGCATTTGAATTTCTCCGTTTCGGTTTTATCAACGGTATATTGAAACTGATTTGTCTGCATTGTTGGTGTAATATCCCCGCCAGTTTTCGTCAGGGTTAAAACTGCCCGCCCGTTTACGATTACTTTTACCTCAATTTCTTGGGTAAGTGCATAGGATAGCGTGGTGTTGTTCAATGTACCGACAACTACCCAATCATCTCCCGTGTATAGTATCTGGCTCATGGTATTCTGTTTACAGGTATTACAGCGGGATTACAAAAAAAGCAGGGATTCTTCGGCAGCTTGGCCGTCTGTGTGACTCTTGACATAATATTGCCGTACTCGGTAACATAACGCTCCCGCAAAGATATGGCATCGTCCTTATCTACGGTAGTCAGCGAGTTAATTCTTTTGCCCATTATCACCTCATCCATTAAGGCAATACCTGCCGCATACCATACCGCGCGCTTTAGCCCTACCGATAACCCGCAAATGTAGTCCGCAATATCGCAACGCAGGTTGTAGCTTAATATCAACCCTCCCGTGTGTGATATGGAGCGTAGGTTCTTATCTATTACCACATCGCTCGAATCGTACTGAATCATATCAGCCCATACATAGGTATTCAGATACCGACCTGAGCAGCTTCCGCAGTTACCCCTATTGAATGCATTGATTTCATACACCGAAGTGTTGGCACTTATCACCACCACGATGTCAATTATCTGCCCATCCACCCGAAATTCTTTATCAATTTCAAATGTGTTTATCTGCTGCCCGATGAAACTTACTGACTGCGAGTACATTTCAACACCAGTCAGCACATTGACTACTTTAAGCGTTCCGGTTCCGGTTGATGTCGGGAAGTACCTTGCCGAATTTAAATAAAAAGAAAGGTAAGGTGCTTGGTCAAGTCTTATTCTTTGCCCCCAAAGTTTACCTGCCGTTCCCGTTTTGGTTACAAGGTTGTCGGCAATATCACCAACCGTCTTGTTATCCCATGAATCTACGGGAGTAACTGACGGCCAAAGAAACGCCGCGACATCCTCCTCTACCTTTTCAGCACCCATGCGTATGGCGGCATTCAGCACATCCGTACCGGTCTGCCGTTCTTCAGTAGTTATCCATTCCGCATCGGACAGAGTGAATCCTGGAAGGTCGTTAAGAAGTAACGCATCCGTACTCGGTTCGCATCCGTAGCGGTATGATACTTTATTCTTTATGCAATTCAAAGCCATGTGTCAAAGGTATAAAAAAAGGGGAGAACCGAAGTCCTCCCCTTCGGGTATGGAGGGCAAATCAAGCCAGATTAGTCACAGATTGCGTTAGAACCGCAGATGCGATATTCGTTCACACCGTTCACACCGAACAAGCGGTCTGTGGCTTTGAACATATCATCCGGCATGAACACTACATCGTGGTTCAATGCGAGTTCAAACTTCCATACTTTGCTGCCGCCTTCGCCGCAAACGTACTCAGCGCGGTAGTCGAAAGTGATGGGGAGGGCAGGATCAGGATAAAGCAAAGTTCCCTGGAACAAAGACCCGTTATCGAACTGGAGAATTTCCTGCTCGAACTCGTTAGCCCAAAGAAGCTGAACCGCTCCGGGTACAAGTGCAACGGCTGAAGAAGCCTCGCCTGTAGCTGAAGGAATCTCGCGGCTGTAAGAGAACAGGTAAGGGTTGTTTGTAGCGTAAAGACCTGCATCTACTCCGTTATCTCCGCAGCAGGCAGCACCGATGGCTTTGGCATACTTAAACCAAGACTCACCGCCGAACACAACCGGAACGGTCATGAAGTCGTTGGCCATAGTTTCGTAAGATACCATCTCGTAAGCAGCGTATGACAGACGGTTTGAAGTGTCATAGCCTGGGGCTTGCTTGTAAGTAGAAGTACCTGCGGGCTGACCTGCATCAACATCGGATGCAAAGTTGCCCAGGTTAAGAACGAGTTTATCGGCGGTTTTCTTTTCAGCACCTGCGATAACGGCGTTCATAGCCTTCAGGATTTCGCGGTTGATGTAATTGGCATCAGCCTCACAACGGCGGCGAAGTTCTGCGGTAGGTACAGACCATTTGATGTTTGAACCGTCCGCAGGGTCAAGCGTGTAAGTCTTGGAAGTTTCGCCTTGTACAGTTCCTGTTTCGCAGGTCACGATACCGGAATCACCAACTTCATCAACGGTGTAACGCTGTCCGTAAACAACCTCAACGGTTTTCAGTTTACCGCCTGTAGCTACGGTGTTTTTCATAACGCCGTCGGTGTTGGTCTGTGAAGTTAAAAACTTCAGGATGTTGCCCTGATTATAGGACTTTAAGTTTGACTGACCGAAGAATACCTCTCCGAGTCCTACCTGCACGTTAGGGCAGGAAATAAAAGATGCAAGAGTTGACATATTAATTTAAAATAAAAAGTTAATGAAAAGTTCCCGTTTCATGCCCGGCGGCACTTGGGTAGGTTTAATGTCCCCCGACACAATGGGACAAATGTAAAGCGAAATTTTGCGCTATGTATTTTTCTCCCTATTATTGTGCATTGAATTGCCGCATGGTGTTACGCGAGAGGCGTGAACGGGTTACGTTTTTCCCTGAGAAACACGGCAATGAGGGAGGGGCTTCGCGCCCCTTCTTTTGTTAAACACGAAACCCACCTGGCGGTGGGCTTCATGCAACTAAACTATAACCTATGAAATCATGAAAAAGACTGTCGCAAATATAGTAAATTATTGTGACTTCATTTTCTCTGCACGTTCACGCAACTTTGCAAGGTGCGCTTCCTGCTGCGGAGTGAGTTTGCTACCGCTGCCCGATGCACCCGCAGATGCTTTGGCTGGTGCGCCCGTTGCTCCGTTCTTCTTCAGTCGGTTTGCCTTCTCCAATGTTTTGCGGAATAATTCATCGGCGGTCATATGGCCCGTGCCTGACTGAACGATATTGCCGTCCTTATCGTAGACAAGTACCTTTTCGCCTTCCCTTTTGAAGTTGTAACGGCCTTCGATTTCGGCATTCCAGATTCCCTTCTTTACATACTCGTCCGCATCATCAGTCCACGGTTGTTTATCGTACACGGATGTCAGGGTATGGTTTAACTGGATGGATTCAAAACGGGCTTCTGCTGACTTTTCGGATTCTTCAAGTTTGGCCTGATATTCTTTCAGCTTGGATTCCTGTTGCTCTGCAAGCGTTTTGTATTGCGTAAGTTCGGAAAGCAGTTTATCCTTGCCTTCCCCGGCCTTGGTTTTCAGTTCTTCGACCTGGGATGCAAATGATGAATACCGCTCTTTAAGTAAGGGGAGCATATCCTTAATCATTTTGCCCTTCCCTTCTTCACCAAGCAGCGGACGGATTTCGTTTTCAATCGGCCCGATTGTTTTCCCGAATACCGAATCCACTTCCTTCTTATGAAGTTCACGTGTAATCAATGCCGCCGATTTTAATTCGGCTACTTTGTCAATGGTCACTTCTTCACCGGCTGCGTTCCAGTCAATTTCGGGAAGTAATGACTTGGCAAGTTCTAAAGATTCTCCTTCCAGTTTCATGCTTCGCCTCCTTCCTCAGTTGCAGGCTTACGGCGTGAACGCCTTGGAGCGGGTGCAGGTTCAGCCGTATATTCTTCGGGTGCATCTTCGGTAACACTTACCGCCGCGAGTTTGGCTTTGAGTGCCTCCAGTTCGGCTGTCAGTTTGGCGTTTTCGGTTTCAAGTGATTCCGTTGCCGCCTTGTTCAGCCTGATATCATTCGGCTTGAGTCCATAGGGCAGATAGTTCTTCATCTCCCAGTCGGAAATGGTCATGCACCCCTGACTGCCTAATGTCTTTTTGCCGCTCGGTGTTTCGTAAGTTTTCGATACGAAAAACTTTTTACCGATGGCCCGCGTGTTTGGATTGTGCGATGTACGCTCAACCTTTGCCGCCGCAACTTTGATTACTTCGATTTGCTGCATATACTTGATTTATTGTTTACCCTCCGAGAATGGCCGCAGCACTTAACTGGCTTTGGCCTGTTTCCGCTTTCATGCGGTCATATATCTTTTTACCCTCCGCATATATCAATGCCGCCTGCTCACCGCGTGTCAGGTCCCAGAAGTTCGGAACCGTACCGTCAAGCATTTCGATTATCGTGGTGAACTGTTGGTGAATGATGGCATCAATAGGTGACACGGTTATGTTGATGAATGCCCGAAGTTCCAAGTCTGTCTTAGACCAAAGCGGATCAAGTTCCATCTGTGCCATGATTTCGCGCTCGGCCATATCATCTGAATTGAATCGGGTAGCCGTGGATTGCTCTATCAGTTGTTTAAGATAGGACGCAGGCATATTGGCGTTTTTCGCCGTGTTAATTTCAGCCGTTATTTCTTCGCTGTCACGGAATTGGAATGAAGTAGGGCGGGATATGGAAGGCATTACGAACGCATCCATGTAGCGCATGAATCCGACAGCTTCAAAGGTGAACTCCATAAGGTCGAAAAGTTCGTTTGAAAGCTGCAATATAAAGGAGTGAAACTCCTCCTTTTCAAGTACCGCACCGGATGCCGTGTTCTGCACTTTGTCGCTGGTCTTAAATAGGAAAGCAAAGGCGTTTTCAAGTTTGGCCGATATGCGCTTGTCTACGAACTGAAGTGCATCAATAGGAGGTGATACGAAACTTACAACGTCATTAACAACTACAGAAGTATCGGTATTGTCCTTCATCGGGATTTCAATAACTCCAGTAGGGCTGTATCGATTAGCCTTTCCGCTTCCGTTACATGATGGACACGTTCCCCAATGACCGCCCCCGTGTTCATCAATAGTCCATATCCTACCTGACTGACAGAATCCGTTATCGTTTCTGTAGGAACATTCGTCTATTCTTTGTATGCGTACCGGGAATAGGTTGGTATTGGTACTCATATCCAGGTTACTGGACATCCGTACCACACCGTTCAGTTCGGGGATTGCCTCGCTGAACGGTGACTCGTAGAATATTTCTCCTTCAATTTCGGTTGGCTTACCCGCCAACTTACGCGCAGGGACATATCCCCAATTATGCACGTAATAAGGAACGGCCTCGTATATCGGCTTGTTATCTTTATCCGTTTTAACTGCCACTACCGAATAGATTGCCGTGCGGTCAAAGAGTTTGAATGAAGGCCAGTCGTTATGCTTACCTTCAAGAATCAGGCTGTATTCGTTTTCGCGATATGCGATAATGTTTTCCTCTGCAACTATCCGCGCCACGGGGCTAATCGGTACGCTCTGGTCAGGGATAAAAACCCCTTCCTCATTCGTGCGACCAGGTATATACCAAGGTTCGATTATCAGTAATCGGTTAGGGTAGTTGATTTTTTGCTCCCGAACGATGTCGAAAAACCACGATTCCAAAGAATGATACAACGGGTAATCCTCATAGAAGTATTGCGCCTGTTCTTCGTCCCATCCCTTTATGCTGTAGTTCTGCTTATTCGCGATTATCTTAGTGCGGTTCAATGCCCTGCCCCATGCCGAGCGGGTATAAGGTTCATACAGCCCCATTTGATATTCCCATTCTTCAGGGCTTTGGTTCGGGGCTTTGGTCTGTAATAACTTATAGGGAAACACGCCCTTCTGAGCGTGAACGGCTACCTCGTGGTGGTGCATCAATGTCTGCCGATAAATCGGGTTAATGTCGGGAATTGACTTCTCCCAATCCTTCCACTTGGTTCGGGAATCGTACCCGCCCAATGTCTTAACCCCGCCTTTCAGTTTGACGGCAGCGGTGGTTGCTATGCTCAGTATATCTTCCGTCATTACTTTTTGCCGCAGCCGCAGCCTCCGGGTAGTTTCATATCGGCAAAGTTAAATATAATTTTTCTAATGGGCTGTTATGCGTGTTTTTGTGCATAATAATTACTTGTGTTGAAACCACACGCCGTTTACCTTTTCAAAGTGTTTGAATCGCGTGTTAATCGGTGCGCCTGATACTATCTTCCCATTGAAATGTTTAAAAAAAACATAGTTACCAATCGGCATATCGGTTGCATCCGTTACACCTTTGGCCGCCGTTTCGGCAACTTCCCAAAACTTTTCCAGGAATGACCTGTATGTTTTTGCATCCCCTCCGATTATTCCGCAGTTTAACAGAGTATCTCTCTTATGCGGTTGGATTACTTCCAAATAATCAGGTATTGATTTAAGGTAAGCTATCTGGTCATTTCGCAGCCATTCGTTATTTACTATCTGCCCGTCCTCATTCCCCACGTACAGCATACCTTTTTTAATTCCGCTCGGTGCGCTCAGGCAGACCACATCCGTAGAATCAATGGCAAATACAAGCCCCGTGATTTCGTTTGCGCTCAGGTAATCCAGGTATATCTTATGCCTGTTTATGTAAGGGTTGTATTTCGGATCAGGTGTGCATCGGATAAATTCAGCCCCTTTGATATGCGGGTAATTTTGAAAGCAGTCATGAAACAGGACTACCTTACCGCCGTGATCGGTTACCGAATTGACCATTGCCGTCACCGCGTTAATATCGGGTGCTAACTTCTTACCCCTTTGCGGATCGCTTTGATAATTAAAGTAACAACTCAATACGGTGAATGGCTCCCCGCTTGTCTTGTAATCCAGTTTTCCTGCCTTACCGATTAACGGCTTGGTTTGGTTTACTTCGCGTTTTGCCACACTTGACCTCGTGCGTTGAAGGTAATCAAGCGACTGAAATAACCCGAGCGAACCTTCCATATCCATAAACGGATGGGCAATCAGTCCAGACTTGTATGCCCTGACGGATAGGTCTACATGCTCATTCCCGTACTTTCCGAATCCGATATTAAACCCGCCTATTTGCTCAATGCACTCACGTGTAAAAAACAGCATACATCCGCATGGGTTGTAATGATATTTTACATCCCCGTCCCTGCGGAATACTCCGTTTCCGTTCGGCATCCCGTTAGCCAGTCTGTCAAAGGTAAATGAAAGATGATGCACTCCCGAATTGATGTATGGCAGCCACCACTTTTCGGACTTCGGCCACGTATCATCGTCAAACAGGAAAACATAATCGCAGTCATCAAGTAACTCAATGCACTTGTTCTTTGCCGCCGCTATCCCTACGTTGTGATTGAACCTGAATGTCGCATCTTTGAACGGGACGGCTGATGCATCATCAACGACTACAACCTTTGCGCCTTTCGGAGCGAAACGGTTAATTTCTTTCAGGCACTTTTCCGCGTTGGCGTTTCGGTTATGCGTGGTTACTCCGATGCCGATAGTATATTCCCGTTTTATCTTTGCGGTTTGCCCTGTCTTTACTTCGTACGTTATATATGGCTTCGGTTCTTTTGGCTGACTGCCCATCTTTACCTGGCCGTTCATGATGAATTTTTGTTTCATCAGGATGTGCGGCTTATGCGGGCTGAATGTACCCATAACGGAAAGGTACGGCCTCCGTATTGCCTGTTCGTAAACCTTCATAGGCTTAATCCCTCCGCTGTTCAGCCCTCCGAAAAGTCCGACAAAGTATTCACTTGCATCCCCTTTGAACGATACCGGTGATTCGGCTTTCGGCTGGTCCCATATTTTCAGGTCAATGCCACAGATATTAGCAGCTACATTAAAAGCCAACTCATCTGGAAACGCATTTCCCCATTGTGTTTTGTAATCGTCAATGTAACACTTACGGGCGGTTTCAAAGTATTCATCCGAACCCTTTTCAAAGTAAATGAATGATGAATTGATTTCCTGAATGATACCATCCTTAACCGGGTACACCCGTTTAACCGATTCAAACGGCATCCACTTGCACGGCCACCAGTCTGCATCGGTTTTGGTTTCGCTCACTACCTGACTGGCAACCTTGCGCCCCTTAAGTAATTCAAATAGGGGTGCAATCGGTTGAAGGCATAAGCCGTCCACATCAAGATACATGGTTTGCTCAAATGGCGTGAGCAAGTCCATGTGCAGCTTCAACTTACCGGGTGAAAAATACCCGTCTTCACCCGTACAGTATTCATCTGGTATCGGCATCACTTTATCGTATAGCGGCTCCGTGGCAAGTTGCCCCGCCTGCCCGTTCACCGCCAATGCTATTTCAATATCGGGATTCCAATAACGCAAAGAGGCAGCCATATTGGCTGCCCACCCTGCATAAGATCCTTTCCCCGCCGCGACAAGCAGGATGCCTGATTTGCCCATAGTATGTTAATTATTCAAAGATTCCTGCGGGAGCAGCGAGCAATGTACCGAAGTCCGCATTTGATTTACGGAAGTTCAGGGTAACATTGTAGTGCTGAGTTTCGGCCTGGTTGCCTACCGCCTGCGGAATCCGTGCAGATACCTGACCGTTGGTAAGTACCCGGATTTCATCCTCTTTGCAGTAGAACAGAACCACATCGTAAGACTTACCGTTGATGCCGCCGTAGAACAGGTCGTTAGCCTCGCTTACGTTCGGGTCAATGATGGTAACGGTGTAGTCAACGGCAACCTGTTTTGTGGCCGCACCGCAGGCGCGTTTGTTATCCTGTGTAACGGGTGCGCCGTCGGGAAGGTCGGCAGAAAGTTCACCGGATATTACGGCGTTTCCGTTGGCGATGGCGGTAGTCCACTCGGTAGGGTCGCTGTAATCGGTAATGTCGGTTTGGCCTTTTTTAACGTAGGCAACTTTAGAGATGGCGGCAGTCTTGTCGATTTCACAAGCGTTCAGGCCATATACTGGTAAATCTTCAGCGCAGATGTTGTATGACATGGTGTTTAAAATATTTATGGCAAAGTTAATCCGCGATTTGCATACATGGCTTACTCTTGTTATTTTTGTGCATGGAAAAGAAACAGACCGCAGTTGAATGGCTATTTGAAAAGCTGTGGAATGAACCAAAAGATAAATTGACTTGGTATGCCATACTTAAGCAAGCCAAAGAAATGGAGAAAGAAGATATAGTTGACTCTTATATTATGGGTAGTTATGACTTGGCTGCAAAAGAATTTAGACCTGAACAATACTACAACGAAGTTTATGGAAAAGAAACGCGGCCGTAAGCCGATAACTGACTGCACTAAGCGAGTACCTCTCCGCGTAATGGTAGAACAATGTACGATAAACGAATGGGGAGGAATGAAACGGGCGCAGATGTACGTGCAGGATTTTCTCGAACGCGGCCCGGATGAACTGCCCGTTAAGAAGTGAACTTATCCCGAATCCGTTTAGGCAAGTCCTCAACTTTTACCCACCCTTTTTGGATTGCTTTACGCATTACATCCTCAGGCACTCTGTCGTATGGCACGGGTTCAAGAACATGATTGCAGTTATAACCACCTAACAAGGAAAAGATGGTAGCTTCGTTTGTCGCTGCGTTTTTCCCTGCCCATGTATCATCAGCCCATGACTTAATTTCGTTTTGATGGTACACTTTTCCAGCGTGTTTCAGGCAGAACTCGCGTGTGGTATCCATGTTTGCACCCGCATATCGGAAGAAAACTATATCATAACGGCGGTTAATCTGCTCCATGTAGGAGCGGTTCGTTACGGCAAAGGCATCCTTCGCGTTCTGCTTTGCATACCTTTCAAGCACCCCGTCTACCTGGTCATCCCCTACGGATAGCAGACGGATGTTCTTAATCACATCCGTGTACGTGGAACTGGAAGAAATGGCCGTGTCTATCGCGTTTGAGAATTGCAGTTTGAAGTTGCCTACCGCCCCCTCTCCCATTAAGGTCAAAGAATTTTTCCGTGAGTTGGCAAACATGGCATTGAACTCTGCAAAGTCTGCCCTGCTATCGTCAAGGAATATCCGATAAAGTGAATCGGTCACCGCCCGTTGTTCGTTTATCCCCGTGGCAAATGTCTGCAAGGCTTTGGTATATCCGCTTTCGGCAAGTATCAGTTCCACCTGCTCCACCGCCTGCTGGCTTATGGCATAGTTTTCAGCCGTTGCAAGTATTGCCCCGCCTTCGCCCGTCTTTAATCCGTCAAGTAAAGGAACTACCTCGCGGAAGAATCTGTCCTGCACCTTGTTCATGGTTTCGGCAAAGTCATCCGGGTACTTATCTACATTGCGCAGCAGTTCCCTTAATAATTCGGAGTATGTCATTTACGATACAAAAAGGTATATGTCTGGTCAGCTTTCTGCACAGTGGCCAACACTTTCACGTATTCGGAATCGTCAGATACCTGGGCGGTGAATGTGGAGCGCAGGATGTAAGCAGTTCCGTTTATGGTTACCGCCGAATGTGACAATGCAACGGTCAATGCCTTTGCCATGTATGGAGGAATCCACTCGGTGATAAACTCCTCGGTATTGTCAAGATTGGCGTATATAATCGACTGATTTCCGAATGTGTCCTTGTTATTTACCAATTCATTGAACTGCATGACCGAGTTACGCAACCTTCCGCATACTATCAGTTGGTTGGTGATTTCCCCTTCATCGTATGCATACCCGAATGAATCCACATCGTTTGAGAATGTAATCGTACTGTCGCACCCGTCCACGGTGCAGATGCAGGCAAGTTCGGAAATGCCGAGCGTGTCATACACATCATTCTTATAGTTGATGCTTACGTTGTCAATGTTGAAGGTAGCGTTAGCACTTCCCGATATTATCTGAATCACATCGGTGCAATCGCTTCCCGTAGTCAGCGGGAATGAATAGTTGCCCGTTCCCGTTATGGTAACGCCGAGCGAAGTACCGCCCACGTTGAATACTATGTTTCCGCTTATGTGTGAAGTAACCTGAAACTTAATATCATACTCGGTATCACAGAGAATCGGGCAGGTAAGTTCACCCACATATTCGCAATAATCACCTTCGGCTGCCATCTTAAACTCCAATTCACCGCTTTTAATATTCACCGTTGCAGGATCAGGAAATTCCCACGGTGTTGATGTGGTGAACGTGCCGTCAATAATACTTTCATCATTCATGCACGGGCTTTCCTGTTCAATGGCAAAGTATTGGCAACTGCATTCTTCAAACGGGCCGACTTCAAAGGACAGCACACCATTGTAGAACGTGCCGCTTATTGCTTCCGTAGAAACAAAGTTAAAGTCCTTATCATACGTTGCAAGGAAGTAATCCTCTTTGACACCGTAACATTCAAAGTGGGCCAGCTTCAAACATCCGATAAAGTCGGTAGTATCGAACACCAAGTCCAGTCCGTTTGATGTGCCGAAAAACTCATGCGTTCCGTTTGCCGTTATCGTTCCGATTACCGTACTTCCCAGCTTTACGTTAAGGCTTCCCCCTGCGTAATCGGTAACGAATACCGAAACGTAGAAGTAAGCGGCATTGATTACGACATTGGGCAGGGTAAGCGTTCCTAATGCACCGTTATTGCAGAACAGAATCCCCAGGTCTTGGTCAACCGTCACGCTGAAATCCTGACTTTCGTAGGCGTAAACAAGCACGGCATCGGTAGCGGTAAATATATCAGCGGCCACGCTCACCACGTTGGTCGAATCAATGTTACTTATGTAGGTGCTTTGCCCGGTAGTCAGGTTAAAGATTAACTGGTTCACCGAAGTACCTACTCCGATATTCGGGGCAGTTGCTTTAAATGCCGTGGTTGTGGTTATCGCGTTGGAATACAGAAATCCAGTTTCGGCAAGGTTGCTGCCTATAAAACGCGAACGGAATTGCATGGTGAACGGCTCGTCATTATTTATCTTAAAGCAATACTCATCCCCGAACTTATCGCAGGTCTTGATGTACCGATTCCACTCCTCACCTTCCCACCTTGCAGGCGGCATGAAGTTGTAAACGGTATTGGGTATGAATTGCTCCGTGGCTCTGAATGGCATGGCTAAATGGTTTTGGTATTGATGTTCAACTTAGTTTCTCCGTTGGAAAGTTTGCGTTCCATTTCAATTATGTTTCCTGAAAAGTTCTTAAAATTATTAGGCAAAAGTACACCTCCGAATCTTGATGACCTTATATCCTTTGCTTTTTCAGGCATGATATACCCCTGAGATGTAACGGTGAAAGCCTTAATGTCGCAGTTTCCGAAGTTGTTATTTGATAATCCGCTTGTTACTTTGATATAACTACCCGGCAATAATGTCAAAGCACCGATTAAACCAAAACCTAAATCCATAAATGGCGTGACTGCCCAGTTGGTAATCATTACATTCTCCATTATTCCGAAATACTCAAAGATTTCACCGTTTACAAAAGCCCTGTCAATGGTTCTGTAAAAAGGTGATTGAGTGGAAGGCACACCGTTAACCCATCCGTTTACCAAATCTTCAGCAATAAAGTTCCTGTTTATGTTGAATATATCCCCGAAATACAAACGTGCCAATCCCGTAGGGGCAGTTATAATCGGCGGGTTCTGTAATATAAGTTTCATTTCAATGTTGACTAACCCCGTGTTAGGTTCAAAAATATTATCGTAAATGCAACCTACTTGGTCAAATACCTGAAACTCTATGGCAGTCGGCCCTCCTACAATATCAAACGTGCCGTCGGCTGAAATATAGGAATCGCAGCTTGATATACTTCCAGGATATGGAAAGCAATAGGTATCAAGCCATCTGTTCAACTGATATTTTACAAACAAGTCTGGATTTACAATACGCACATTTGGGTTAATCGTATCTAATGAATCTGCCGTATCACAAACGTAAAAGATAGTAGTGTCAAAGTTAGTGTCCGATGTGTTGGTCAGCACGTAAGATATGGCGTTTGCATCGAAACATATCTGGGTTGTACGCAGGTTTAAATCGCGTTTTTCCGCGCAATCGCCGTCTGGAATTATAGTTGAATCGGAATGACCTGCCCACGGTGTTTTTAACGCACCGAGAATATATGGCGCAAGGCTTGACCCTTCGGTAGTGAGTGCATTGAAACTGCCAAAACTGAATGATGAATAGTTCCACTTTTCGTTTGTCTTGATTTCAAAGTCCCTCATTCCGTCTATCTGAATAAGGCCGCCTTGCTCAAAGTATGACGCAGGTTCGATTACCAAATCATATCCTGTTGAAGTTTTAACAACCGTCCATCTCAAGTTCCATATCTTTAGCACATCGGTAAGCACATCCTTAAACTTCACCTGAACCTGCGGGTCAACTGAATATCTTAGGTTTGGTCCGGTAACAATCCAATACTTGTCGGGTATGCCTGTACTCAGGTAGTTTGAAACTACCGTTACCTTTTTGTCCGTAATGAACCCCACGATATTGTTTAACACATCAAGTATCTTATACCCGGTTATGTTTGGAATTACGTTATTATCAAGGTCATCAACTGATATTAAAGTTCCCGTAATGCTTATATCCTCACCGCCCCGTGAACGCTCGGTAAGCAATGTGACAGGTGTATCGGCGTAATTGATTAACCGGGCTATAAAAGAATCGTCCACAATATCAGCCGTAGCCGTGCGCTGGTCTGCATTGAATACGATGTCTTTGATTATGATTATGCCCGTGAAAATACTTTGCCAGCTTTCGTTTTCCTGTCTGTTTTGAATTTCAACGGTTACCGACTGACAGCCGCCTGTTTTAAACAGGTTGTAAAAGAACTCAAAGTCATCTCCCCAAAAGGTAAGGTCACCTGTTATCTCGTATAGGTAGCCAAAAAATTCATCTGAAAAGTAGTACCGTTCAGACAGTGCATCCACACCTATCGGTTGGTTCATAGGCTCGACCCCGTTTATCAGTACCCTTACCATGCAGTCCGTTTTTTAGGTTTGTTCTTCATCTCTTTGGCAATGGTTTTCAGGTACATATTACCCTCGGATGTGGCTAACAACAAACGGGCATCGTCGAATCCGTCACCCTTCAGCGATGCGGCAAAGCTGTCTGCCATGCGCCGCTCGGCTTTGCGCTCCATCTCCACCAACTTCGGAGCGACAAAGTTACGCACGATATAATCGTCAAGGCTGCCGCCTATCCACGCTTTGGCCAGCCCAGGGTATGCTTTGTTCTTATCGGTAGGTATTACCGCCTCACCTTCGTTCAGCATGGCTGGGATGGTATCAACTCCCGCCTTGTTCCGTCCCCGTTGTACGAACTCCGTACCTTCTGCAAATGCAGGCGGTGGTGGTGGTTGCTCACTTGCGATTAATGCTATCTGTGCGGCACCGGCGGCGGCAACTATTGCGGCCAAGGCTATACCCGCAGGGCCTGCCTGAAACTGAGCAACTACACCAGCCGCGGTGTTGATAATAGCCTGTACAATGGCAATGGCTTTGTTTACTGCGAACTGCTTGCGCTGAAGTTCGTACTGGTCCTGCGCTTCTTTTTTCCGTAATGCCTCAATGCGTTTGCTCTTTTCTTCCTCGGACAGAGTGCTTCCCTCTATTGCCCGTATCTGTTCATCATAGGTACGGCTTATATTTTCCCGTTGCCGTTCCTGAACCTGACCTATAATGTTTGCGATTGAATTGACTGCTTCACTTGCCACACCTATGGCCGCCTGTATTTCTTCAATACGTTGCTGGTTGTATTGCTTTTCAAGTTGAGCATACTCCTCCGCACGTTGCCGCCTGAGTATATCGTCTTCGATTTCAAGTTCTCTGCGCTCATCTAAGAACTTAGTTGCTTCATCAAGTGCGGCATCGTAGCCTGACTTGGTTTGCTCGAGAAAGGATGCATCAGGGGCGAACGCCGTATCAGTTCATCACTCACCTGACCGAAACCAGCCTGCGTGGATTCAAGTACACCTTTTAATATGATGGGAAGTTCCTTAAGTTTGGTTTGCAATAGGTTCAGCCTGTCAATATCTTTTTGACTTATCGGCCCTCCAGTGAGTATTTGCGTCTGGATGCGCTCGGTAATGGCAGCAACTTCCTTCTGCATAGCCTGTAAAATGCTTATGCTTTTCGTGTTCTCATCATTAACCGCCCGCTGAGTTTCTTTGTTTTTATCTAAAACAACATTCAATGCGCTGACCCTTGATGTCATGCCACCTACTGATTTCTTCGGGTCTTCGGTAATACCGAGAAAATCTTTTATGGCTGAATATGCCGTCTTTACGGCAGACCCCAATCCGTCAATTACACTTGTGAGTATGCCGCCTTCATTATACCATCCTATGAATGCTTTGATTATTTCGTTGGTTGCCTGAAGGATTAACTTGGTAGGGGCAAATAAAAACTTTAGTGCCGTGTTTAGTATTTCAATTATGCCTACGGCCTTTTCGGTTGTATTCGATGTACCTGAAAAAGCATCTGAAAGTAAATTGAAATTCTGAATCGCAATTTTTGTCGGCTCAGTGAGTATCTCAATAGTCTTTTTCAGTTCATTAAAGATAGCCGCGAAGTCTATATTTTCGGATGCCGACTTTAAAGCGGTAACTAACTTTTGAATGGTAGGGATAAACGCCATACCTATCTCTTCCTGAATATCCCCGAATGTATTTGACAGCTGCTTTAATTGGCCGTCCAATGTCTGCGCCTGGGCTTCTGCGAATCCTGAATACTTTTGAATAACCAAGTCAATCGCACCTCCGTTTTCAAGTTGCGCTTTAGACAATTCTTTAAAGCCTTTGTCAAGTTTACCCAATCGGCCTATCGAACCTTCATAAGTCTGGTCAAGTTTTTCAACCGATACGGCAAGGTCATCACCCGTCACCGCGCTCAACTGAACGGCTGCCTCAATGGTTTTCTTTATCTGTTCTTCAGTCCTTCCCTGCGTAGCCAAGAATGTCTGCTGCTGAATTATGGCATCGTCTTCAAAGATTGTTTTTGACTGAAGTTCAGTTGCCTGTTTTATCAGTCGCCCCTGTATATCCTCCCTGCCGTTCAAGGCATTGAGTAATAGTACCTGATTTTTCTGCGCTTCGGCGGCGGCTGCTACACTTGCTTTACCGAACTGGATAATCTGGTCTACGCTGAAAGCAATACCTACCGCACCTGCAAACTTGGTTAATGTAGATTTCAAAGATTCAATCTGACTGCCTGAATCCTTTACGTTGTTTGAAAATTTAACCGCGCTTTTGCCCGCTTTGTCAAAACTTTTTTCAGTTTCGGTAGCGGCCTGCTTACCTTCCTTTTCAACTTCATCTAATGACTTTACAAGTCCGTTTACCTGCTGACGAAATTTAGTGGTATCAAGTTCATATTGGGCGATTATCTTTTCAGCCATTTTCTTTCAGTTTAACTTTTAAGGCCAGACAGTAATCGTCTACCGTGGCCGTGCGCCTGAATTGCTTTGCCTCCGCTACGCCGCCGCACAAAGTTACTAAATCCGTGTTGAAATTCTCTACCCATGTGTAGCATTTATCTCGCCAAGAATGGTATCGTAAGTCTTTTTTGACAGCTTGGTTTGACTTAGGTGTGCTTCCCACAGTTCGACTGATCTTTGCAGCAATAAGTCTGGATTGGGAAAGAGGGAAATCACCCCTGCTTTCGTAAAAAAATCGGCAGACCCTCCCTGCCGCATGAATAACTGAACCTTTGCCTTATGCACATTCTCGTCAATCACCGTGGCATCTTCATTCTCCTCTATAATCGTCAGGGCTGCAAGTTCACAAAGTAACTCGGGATGGAACATTAAGTCCGTCTGCCTTGACTTGATCTCCTGAAATACCCAGTATGCCGTCTGTATGTTTTCGATTTTCTGCTTGGTCTTAATAGTATTCACCGCGTTGTTCAATGCACCTTCGGCTATCTCTACAAGCGTGGTCAGTTCCTGCCGTGTCAGTCTGTTCTCTAACTGAATCAATGCAACCTGCATCCGCTCCAGTCTGGGCAGCGGTAAGTCCGTTGCCGACCTGAATTTCAAATAGCGTTTCCCTTCAAGTTCAAACGCGAAGTCCGTGTTTTCAATCCAGCGTGACTTGACCCGTTCCCCCTGTATGGCTTTAAAGTCAGTCAACCATTTGTCGTAAATCCACTCCAATACCCGTTTTTTCATATCTTATCGTGTAGCTTGATTATTCCCCCAGCGAACGGTACGGCGCAGACAATGGTCAGCAACGGCAACGGGATTAACCCGAAGTGAATTGCAAGTCCGTGAATGGATGCCATGCAATAGGCACACCCGAGTAACGGCTTGTAAAGCCATGACGGAAGGTAGTGCCAAGCAAGATTGTCCACACGGTAAAGGATCATGCCTTCACCGGTGGCAATCCTTAATCCGGCTATCCAAAGCCCTATGATTAAAAGTTCTAATAAGGTGCTAACCATTGCGTGATGGGTGCTTCTAAATTTCCGTTTGAATCGTATAGGTTCTTGAACTCTACGTGAACGCAGGTGAATGTGGTATCGTCCTGAAACCTTATCTCTGCTGGTTCTTCTTCCCCGTCCTCAATAACGACAATGCGATACTTCTGCCCGGTAAGGAACGCGAAATGCGGAATCATGTCGAATATCAAGTCCCCGCTCCCCTGCGATGTAGTCGGGAACACACGGGTAACTCCTGTTATCAGGTTGGTGATATAGACATTGTAATCGGTTGACGGCTCGGCAATGCCTATAACCAGGTCGTGCTGCTCACCGCACCCTGGCCTGACCACGCATTGAACGGGAGTACAGTCCTCACACCTTGAAACGCATACGGGTATCATTTGCTTTTCTTTTTAGGTGGTGCAGCCTTGTTAGGCAGGTTCTTGAAGTTGGTTTCCTTGCTCCACTTGGAACAGTCCCACGCGTTGGTGGCATAGCAGTAACGCTGCTGCGCTTTACTTTGAAACGGCATCTTTATATAATTTTAAAACTTTATCAATAGGCAAAGGGCAAACATACTCCTCACCATCCACAATAACCCGCGTACCGTCCAGATAAGTGGCAAAGATATCAACACGGGTAAAATAAAAATCGTCGGTAGCATATGATTCAGCATCCACCGATATACCGAGATTCTCCAGTTCCGCAGTCTGTTCATCGTGTACGAGTATGGGTAGTTTCAGCAGCATACGTTGGTTATGCAGTTTGAATAGTATATGATTTCCGCGCTTAACTCCATGCGAATGTACGATAAATCCTGACGGGCCTTGATGTCAATGTTGGTAAACATATCGGGCAGGACTTCTTCTTTAAGCGTATTTACATCCTCAACAAACGTAACCACGGCAATGGCATTAAGTGTCTGCCTTATGTCCTTTTCGTTTTGAATTTCCAAAGCGCGCTGCACCGCCGTAACAAGGTCGAACTGATTATCGGGTCGTTTGGTTATCCCGTAGAATGTCAGGTCATGCGATTCGCGGAACAGGAACTGATTGCTCCGTTTGCTTTCGGATTGCTCCACGCTCTTGCCCTCATTTATGAAGTAGCAGAACCCATTGCTGAAATCGTACTGCGTCACGAACTTAAGCGAATCGTTACCCATGTAAACGGCAGGATAGCTCTTGGTCGCTCCCGTGTCGGTACGTGTTTCACTTACCATCTGGGCAATGCCGTGAACTTCCCGAAAGTATTTAGTTTCTTTCAATCGGGATTTGAATAAGTCCATTAACGGTAATATCATTTTCGTACCTTTGGGCTCAAAGTTATGAAATACTCCGAATATCGCAAACGGTTGTTAAAGTTTTCCGATTTAATTGCGGAAACAAAACCTTTATTCGATGCGGTAGTCAATAACGTGGCAGACAGGGCAGAGCGGATATTCGTGAACGGCGGTGTCGGCCCTGGCGGCAGCCGTGAAAACTACTCGCCTAATCCGTTATACAAGAACCCTGATATCGCCCCGCGTAAATTCCCCGTGCGCGGCAAGGACGGTGAATCCAAGTTCAAGAACGGCAAACCTCATAAGACTGCATATTTCCCGAACTACGCATCGTATAAGCGGCAGATAGGCCGTACTTCATTCGTAAACCTAATTGAGTTCGGAAACTTTGAACGTGGATTCAGGACTGGGATAAAACTTCAGGGTAACAAGGTAATCCACTTTATACGCATCGGAACTGATAATCCCCAGGGTAAGGTTGACGGACTGATTAACCGATACGACGGAGTTTCCACTCTTACCAATGCCGAGCGCGATGCTTTCATTACCGACCTGACTAACTACCTTGCCGATGCAAGAGAAGACGCAGGGCTTTAGTACACCTTTCCTTTGATTATCTGAAAGTTCTCCACATGGAACTGACCGTTATCAAACACTTCGATAATGGCCGCGCCGTGATTCCATTCGTTCACGGGCATATATTGCGGGGATAGTTCACATAAGCATCCGCTGCTCCACGCCATTAACGTGCTGTCATCATAGATAACCCCATTCGCCTGACTTGTGCGGTGAAAGTGACCGCAGATTGTAGGCCGTTTAAACTTCAGTAAAAGCGTCCGCGCAGGATTAACCCCACCGCTACCGCGCAGCTTATCGCCATGCTCTACCAATAACTTACCGAAGTACACGGCAGTCGAATGTTCAATCCATGTAACCCCGTGCGATGCCACCTGAAGAAGTGAATCAAGTCGGAACTCGGGATTACCAAGCAGCTGCGGATTCTTGTAAAGGAAACGCTCCATCCTGTTTTCGTGGTTTCCCGGTATATAGTAAATCGGAACGGCTGGAAACAGCCGCCGCAGTTCGGCAAGGAACTCACGCCCCGCATCCAGTTCGCCTTTAAATGAAACCTTGCGCGGGTCTTTCTCATGGTCGGACAGTTGGTAAAGGTCAAGTATATCCCCGTTCAGGAATATGCAGTCAACACCCTGCTTATGCCCATGATCAAGCGCGGCTTCGATTGCCCTGATATCATGGTAGGGAATGTGAACATCGGAAAGCACTAATACCTTTTTGATTCCTGAAGGAAGCTGAAAACGCTCAATGGCTTCGGCTTTGGATTCTGGTAGTTTGATTTTATCTATCATGCCAGAGTATATATAGGTTTTACCTTTTCTTATTGTAATATCTCCGTACTTTGCAAGTTTTATCGCACTTCTTATCCTTTCATATTCAACAGTTCCCTGCAGATGTGAATCAATAATCTTGGCCATGCGGTTTGTTTCCATATCGGGAAACTTTGTAATAAGTTCTTCGGCCATCCTGCGATGGATTGATTTATTTGTTCCCATATTTCAAAAAGTCAGGGTTAAATGCATGAATATCATACCTGAATGCATCGAGTAAGTCGGCCTGTTGTATCACGTTCTTTCGGTTGTCCTTCACTATCTCCCCCCCTGGGGTTGCCTTGACAAACTCGCAGTCACGTATCAGTTCTTTGTTCTTAGGGTTGATTAACACTTCATCATAGTTGGTCAGCACGGCGTTGCAGAGTACACGGCTATCCCTGTGCATCATGTTCTTGGACGGCAGAACCAGTTGCCGATTCGTGCAACCGAGCGCATCAAGTACGCCCGACCAGATGTTATGCCCCACACGGGAAAGTATTGATCCGTTACGCCCCGATGCATCCCCCGTAATGATAAACAGCTTCTGTCTAAACTGGTTCGGGGCTTTGAGTGATATGGCACTCGCCATAGCTTCAAAGTAAGTATTGCTGCCCACCTGGTCAGGGTTAAGCACCACCGTATCGAAGTAGTGGATGTACCCGTATTTCTGACTACCCTGCCGACCTCGGTGTGCAAGGGTGCAGACAAAAGGGTTATTGTTAAAGTCAAATGACAGATAGACCAGTTCGTTCGGTTGGTATTGCGCCTTATCAGATACGTGCCGCTTCCTGTCAAATACATAAAGCCAGTTAAGCCCTGACATCGGTTTACGTTCGCACATAACCTCACGTGAAAAGGTTACCGGGTCAAACGTGGATTCAAGTGATTCGATGTACCCGTCAGGCAGGTTTTTCTCATTGTCGTAAGTCGTTCCGATGGTAACGGGTATGGAGCGTTCACCATAGATTAACTCATCCACTTCCGGATTGTCGCGTGGCGGTGTCAGCGTGTAGAATGTCTTTGGATCTTCGCTGCCGGACATCCGTCCGAGTACCGTGGTAAGTTCGTCTATCTTGGCATCCTGAATCTCATCCCCCCAGCACCACCCTAACTCGATACCACGTATCTGCGTTTCAAGTGAAAACGTAAAGACCTGCGCCCCGTTCCAGAATGACCATACACCCTCATGACTGCTGAATCGTGAACGATATGGGAATGTTCCTTCGGGGTTCTTATTGATAACGTAATGACTATGCTCAAGTAACCCATATTCCGCCAAAACTCCCTTAAACTCCTTCAATGTGGCGGCATTTAACTGCTTTGTCGTGTTACTGAATACACCCCCTAATTCAGTCGGCCGTTCGGCTATACACCACAATGCGAAGTGTGAACCAGTGATTGTCTTACCGCTGCGGATGCCTCCGAGGTAGCCCGATATGCGTTCCGTCTTAGACCGCTCCAGTGCATCCCATTGTTTGGCGTGTAGCTTCATTCTATTCGGGTTCGTAACACAATGGACTCGTTTCCTTAATCATTAAAGCCACCTTATATGCTTCTTGATATGAACTATATTCTTGAAAGAAAACATTTTTATCTGTGCAAAAAAACAAACTTTCGCTAACATCTTTTGATAGAACTTCGGCAATGGTAATTATATAATCACTAATAAATACCTCTTCTTCATAAGCAAGTAAATAAACAATATCCTTTTGTGTTTTTTGCAACGTAAGAATGAAGTTAGCTATATCTTCTAATTCTTGAAAATCATAACAAGGTATATCACCTTGCAAGTTTAATGATGCATAGTGTAATTTGTACATATTTTATGTTTTTTCAAATTTAATTACCAATTAGGTCATACGGTTGTTTCAGTCCCGTCATCGTGAACTATCTTACCCTCGCCGTCTACAAACAACTTCATCATGGCGAAAAGGTCAAGTGCCTTGTGTTTATGTTCAGGGTTCATCATCAAGGTAAGCATATCCTGAAATGCGAAACTGGCTTCGTCAATACGCTCTGCCAGGTCTTTATTCAGCCGTTTGCCGAACTCATGCTGGTAGTTGGCTATGGCTTTCATAAGTATTCCGTAAAGGTATTTCTCCTGCTTGGTCATGGCTTCCTTTGCATCCTTTGTCGCTGCGTTCTGCACCGACTTAATCAGCACGTTAAGGATTAAGAGTAGGTGTCCGTTAAGTTCCTGTGGTGTCATTTGAATCCGTTGAATATGGTATTGAATATATCGACATCGCCCAGCTTAGGCTCTATCTTGTTTATCTTCAGTTTACCCCTAAGCAGGTAGATTACCTCATCCGTGGTCTTTGCTTCGATTTCCATCTTCAGCTTCTTATCCCCGATTTCAAAGTAGACGATGTAGGTTGTCATTCCTTCTCGAATTTGATTTCCAGTCTGCCCGGTGTGGTTATCTCGGTCTGCGTTTTCTCGGTCAGCCC
>Ga0129333_10000666_pt1 | contig 29321 bp, 25 predicted proteins | sample CPB6_08_DNA_FD_94474 | JGI IMG/M metagenome (GOLD analysis project Ga0129333, IMG submission 94474) | Freshwater to marine salinity gradient microbial communities from Chesapeake Bay, USA - CPBay_Sum_0.6_0.8_DNA | ecosystem: Environmental > Aquatic > Marine > Coastal | place: USA: Chesapeake... | reverse complement strand
TTTATTTGACTTTTTCCTTCTTCCTGGTCGTTTGTCATGACTATATCTCCAGGCATCTTGAAGAATACCATAAAGATATTCTTTTATTTTCCTTGCTTGTGGTTTTGGTATATGACCATACGCTTCACGAAGAAGTTTATGTTCGGAATCTTGACCCCCCTGTAGATATTCATCTAGTTCTAAGACAATACTGTTAATGCTTGCTGCAGTCGCACTGTCAATAAATTGTTCAGCATGACGACGCTTTGCATTATTTGTTTGGAGGTATTGATAGAAATTTAGTATAAACTTGCCCTGAAAGGCGTAGTCTATTGCCTTCTCCACATCATAATGGAGTGTGACAACTTCTTCTTCCATGAAAACGAATGCTCCCATTTGTAAATTATATATCAAAAAGTGGAATTAAACAACTGTTTCGTTTCGTAAAACCAAAGATAATCAAGAGAAGAAGATCTTAAAGTCCTAAATGCATCCTGTGGTGTTTCGACTAAAGGTTCTCCTGCAAGATTAAAACTGGTATTTAATAGGATACCATGCCCTGTCAAGTCTTTGAACTCCTTTAAGATAGAATACAGGTGTCCAGAATTAACTGTTTGTATTCTACATGTATTGTCAACATGTGTCACTCCTGGAATCAAATCGGTTTTAACGGGAAAGCAGACAGTCATGTATGGATTTGGAATTACATCATCAAAGTAAAGATGAGCATCTTCTTCAAGAACTATAGCAGCAAATGGTCTATACCACTCTCTGTTTTTAATTTTATTCACAATATCTTTAGCATCTGGGTTCAATGCATTAAACAGTATAGAACGGTTCCCTAGCGCCCTCTGACCCGCCTCTGCAAGGTGATTATATACCGCAACAGATTTATTATCATAAAGCAGTTTTGCTATTGATTTTTCATCAGTAAAGTCACCCTGGTACTGAGATACATCATGATTTAATCCATGAAAAAATGTATCTTTGATTGGAATTATTCTGGTATCTCCAGACAACTTTCGGTAAGAATACATCGAAGCACCAATACTCAACCCACTGTCATCACACATTGGATCAAAATAAAACTCAACATCATCAAATTTTTTTAATAACTCATAGTTAGTAATTATATTCATACCATATCCCCCAGTAATGCAAACTTTTTTTATCCCAGTTTCGTTTACATATTTTTCAATCAAATTACAAACTTGATCTTGACATTGCCTTTGAACTTCGTAACAATAGTTTGCAAAGAATCGATAATTATCGTGTGTTATCTCCATTCTATATTCAGCATCGTCCTTAAAATCTATCAAGTAGTCTAATAATTTGGGGTAATTTTTAAAATAATTTGCAATTGCATCAACCGCTGAGATTCTCTCACCAAAAAATTTTAATTGCTTTACTGGCGATCCGTATGAAGACAACCCCATTGCTTTACCGCAATCATCAATTGTCTGCCCCATTGCAAGCGCGGCACTGTTATAAAGATTGCCAATATTTATTTCATCACTCGCATGTTTACCAATGTGTCTACATCCATTTATAGTTTTATCAAATCTTTTATCCAGATTTGCCGTCCAATATCTTTTATAAAGTGGTGCAAACCTACAAGGATATTCTGCAATGTAAATAGAATCACATTCAAATATTTCAGGATCAAGTGGATATCCACCACTGGAATCAATACAGAGGACTAAAGACTTATCAAATCCGCTTCCATAAAATGCACCAGCAGCGTGGAATATATGATGTTGATATTTTGGATCTAAAAATTTAATATTACTATTCTTTGAATATAACAATCTATCTTTTTTATTTTTATCTTCCTGACTATCTGAAGAAGAAAATATTACATAATCAACGTCGGTTAAAAAGTTATTTACTATAATATCAAAGATAAATTCATGACCACCAGAATGCTTCTTTTTATTATATCTTTCTTCTTTAAAGTAATGTTCAATCTCCCCATCCTTTACGATAGTTGCAGATGCATCATGTCCAGAAAAAATGGTTAGAACTTTCATAATAAATACAAAATATTAGTGCCGTGCTGATGAATGTAAGAGATATATTATTTAAAATTTACCCAGATCTAATCGAAGTGGATCTTCCTAAATGGTTAGATAAAGAAGTAAAAGATAATAATTCAAGTATAAAATCTTACGTTTGGAGAACAGATAAATTAAGAAGAATTAGACTCTGCGAACTCAACATAAAGGATAAGTTTATTGCAGAATCCCTTGTTATGTATCCAGACTTTCAATACATCAATCCCGTTTTTGGTACTGAGTATGTCTCATGTGCCAATAAAAAATTTTTTGGAACTATTGATTTTCATCCACTAAAAATGGATGATGATTATGAAGATAAGTATATCAAAGAATACCTTGGAGATCAACCAAATAGAATAAAAAATGATTCAAAAATATATGATTTAAACACTTACTTCTCTAAAAAATTGTGGTTAAAAACAGACGATCATGATTTTTACCAAGAATATTCAGAAAAATTAGAGTTGTATTTAACTCGCTATAATGATTGCACAAAAAAATGTGGGATGGAATCATCCCACACATTTCAAAAAGGTTATGACTATCATTTATCTTATACAGATCCAGCTTATGGAATATTAAAATCTTATTATGACAAGTCGTTTGCTAGAAGATATATAAATGAATTTTTATTTGATCTGGCCTAAGCGATAATATTATTTTCTTTTAGATATCTTGCAGTATCAGTACAACCACCAAGATGTTTATCATCCATAATCACCTGGGGAAAAGTTGACCCTGGTCCAAACTCAGAATAAAACTCTTCACGATTAAAGTCTCTTCCCAATTTGTAAACAACGTGTTGAAGTTCTGCAACTTGAAGAAGTTGTTCAATCTTACTGCAATATGGACAACCGTCTTTAGAATAAACCGTAAATTTCATACTGTTACTTAACTTTACAAATTATATATTAGGTGAATTATACCGACAGCATAATCCAACCTCTGGTTCCATTATAATACATTAATTCAAATGCTGCACCTTCTGTAGTGACAGTAAGATCTTCAGCATCTCCCATGATTGGTTGACTATTTCTACCAATCGTTAAGTTTTGAACTGCCGCATTTCTAGTAACATCAATAAACCTAATTCTATCTCCCTGAGATGGTGATGAAGGTAGGGTAATTGTAAATGCACCACCAGCTAAGGTATCAAACCAAAGGGTTGAAAATGGAACTGCCGTGTAGTTTGATGTTACTGTTACATGATGATTATCAACTCCCATTACTGGCAACCATCTTGACAAAGATTTATTCCAGATTTGTAGTTGATCAGTTGTTTCATCATATCTTAGTTGTCTTTGAGTTGTTGTTCCAACTCCAACTTGACCTTTGAGAATTAAGTCACCATTAACTGCAATAGAATTTGATGTGACAATAGAGGTGTTGGCACCACCAACAACAATTTGAGTTTGAGTGGCACCAGCACCAACAGTTCCTATTGTAGAGATGCCTGAGACTCTGAAGTCTCTACCAACAATTGTATCAGAACAATAAACATATCTCCACTTCTGAGAATCTTGTCCCAGATCATAGGTATTTGTTGCAGATGGAGTTACGTTTGAACTAACGTTTGCATTTAAAACAATCGCTGTTTCTGTTCCAGTACCAACGTTAACTGTTCCACCAAGGAATGTAACTGTCCCTGTGAACGTAGATACTCCTGTTACTCTTAAATCTTGTCCAACAACGATATCATCAGTTGTTGTTACTCTTGAGAAGGAAGAATCTCCAACTACCTTTAATGCATTAGCACCTGGAGAGGTTACGCCAATACTTACCTGGTCTTTAATGTATGCATTCTGTGCCTGTAATGTTGAACCAATGCCAACATCTCCAGGGAACGCAACAAAGTTCTCATAGGTTCCAGTGAGAACAAAATTTGCAAGATCCTGATCAGATCTAATGTAAAAAACATCTCCACCACTAGCTCTAAGATCAGATCTAAAGTGAGTTGTTCCTCTCTTTACAACATAATTATATTCAAGGTAATCTGTTGGTGTTGATCCAAGACCAACTCTTACCTTAGCATCAAAAGAACCTCTATTACAAATGAATAGATTACCTTTGAGTTGTTTGTAATCTGTAGGGACAGTAAACAATAAAGTGCTTGATTTATCAGTTACAGAATATCCTTGCGCTAAAAACCCCGCATTCTCCCTATTCTCAGTCTCTACACCAAGAAGAGTGAATTTTGCATTGGTATGATCTGCACGAATAATTATACTTTGTCCATCTGCAAAAAATAAATCATCAGATTCAAAATACTTATTTGCTGGTATTGTTTCTTCAAAAACAACGTATCCAGTATTAGCATTGAATCCTGTCAGACCACTAGTAGACAGTCCAATACGAACTTTAATATCAGAGGAATTTAAATTTGTTATATATACTTTACCCTCTACGAGTTTGCCTTCTGGTGCTGTATATAGCACTTCGTTTTTTGAGGCAACCGTAGGTCTTTTACTTGCTAAGGATCCAGACGCCATTGGTTATATCCTAAAAATTGTTGCAGTACTATTATTTATTTGATATAATATTGTAAAAAAAGATATGATTATATTAACAGGTTCATCAGGTTTTATTGGGAAGCACTTTGCAAATAGATTAAATACTGGTGAAGATATTCTTTTAATTGATCAAGAAGACTCTTGGAGATTGTTTAAAGACTTTGATGATTGGAAGAACGTCAGTCTTATTCTTCACCAAGGAGCAATCTCTTCAACCACAGAAAGAGATTTACAAAAACTTTGGCACTATAATGTAGCATTTTCATGTGCCCTTTTAAATAAAGCAATTGAATATGAGATTCCAGTCAAGTATGCATCATCAGCATCCGTTTATGGGAATCAAACAATTCACCAACCAAAAGGATCAATCAATCCATTAAATCAATATGCTATCTCAAAACTGCAAGTTGATTACACAGTTTTGGATAATCTAGAAAAGTTTTCTTTTATACAAGGATTTAGATACTTTAATGTTTATGGTGACGGAGAAGAACATAAAGGTAATCAAGCAAGTCCTGTAAGTAAATTTACAAAAGAAATTAGAGAGACTGGCGAATTAAGTCTCTTTGAGGGTTCTGATCGCTTCCTAAGGGACTTTATATGCGTTGATGATGTTGTTAATATCGTTCTCTACAATAACGCTGGAAGCGGCATCTATGACCTTGGAACGGGGTCTCCAGTATCATTTCAACATGTAGCAGAGTTAGTTGCAAAAAAAGAGAAGGGAACGATTAAAAGCATTCCCTTCCCAGATCATTTAAAAGGTAAATACCAATCATATACTTGTGCAGATATGAAGTGGATTGGTGATTATAAGTTTAAGTCTATTGAAGATTATCTAAGAATTTACAATTAAAGTTATTACCATTGCCAATCATTTGGTGGTTTGAAATTAACAAACGCTGTAGCAATATACTTATCATTTGATATTGGAATATTACCCTGATGTAAATACAAAAAATTACAAGGGAACATTAGGACTTTTCCTTTTTTTGGTTTAACTTTTTTATTATGTTCTGGAAATTCAGTTTCTCCCCCCTCATGAACATCATTCAGGTAAATTAATATAGTAAACAATCTGGTTACTGTTCCTCCAGCATGTTGATCCACATGTGGCTTAAAAATTCCTTTACCTTTTTCATAGATTCTTATTGTAAAATCTCTAAAATATATGTCATTTGTTGGAGCATTTGAAACTACTTTTAAAAGCTCATCATATGACATATTACATATCTTAGACATCAATTCAAACATTGGTGTTTGAAATGGTACTATAGACTGTTTTGCAAGTTTGAAATCTAAAAGAACAGCATCTTCATCTCGATTATTAACAACTCTACCATCTTTTTGTAATTCAGAATTTGCATGGAACCATTCAACCATCAAATCACACCAATGATCTGGAATAAGATTATCAAATTCTAAAATTAATTCATCTATCCTCTCAATCACCTTTAATAACCCTATAACTATCTTCTTCAAAATGTTCTGTAGAAAATTCAAACAGTTCCGTGTCTTGTAAAGCATACATTCTATGCCTCATCCCAACAGGAACGTGAAATTTTTCTCCTTTTTTAAGAGTTCTTTTTTGTGCTAGATTAATATCATCGTCATATCCATAAAAAAGAATTAACATTCCAGATTGAACATAAAATGTTTCGTCTTTAACTTTATGATAATGCCAGGAACATTTTCTACCTTTTACAAAGTAAAGAAGTTTGCCACAATATTTGTCCGTATTGACAATCCATTTTTCAAATCCCCATCCCTTGGGAACAAATTCAATTGAAGAAGTCATTAGAATTTACCGCCTTATCATCTATGTAGTAATCTGCAGAGGGTTTACCCATGATCAAATAATGATACTTACATCCCCATATTCTAAGTTGCAACTCAGTAAGTTCTTTCCATCTTGCTTCAGCACGTTGAGAATCATCATGATAAGTTCCCATGCCTCTTGCAGTAAAATATTTGATGATGTTTCCCTCATCATATAGTTTGTTTATTTTTTCAATATTCTCTTTGATTGGAGTTGATGATTCATACTTACAAGTATTACAAATACCGTTATGTTGTGCAATTACTCCATCAATATCCACACAGTAAGTTTTCATTTAAATACTCCCAAGATCTTCTTGTGTTAAGGTGTAGCACCCATAATGTTGTACAGATATTGCCGATGCTCTATTGGCAAAATTAATTGCATATTCTATATCACTATTATAAGTTAAAAATGCATAGGTAAATGCTGCAAGAAAAGTATCTCCAGCACCAACTACATCAAAAACAGTTACCTGATTAGCTGGATATATACATCCACAATACTCAACTCCTAGTGATCCTTTTGTAATAATCAAATGTTTTGGATCTGGTTTTGCAATTAAATTATTATATTCCTTCTGATTGATTTTAAATATTACATTTGGTTCAGTGAATAGATCTCTTTTTTTAGTGTCTATAAAAACTGGACCATTAAAATTTTTACAGATAACCTTAAGATCTTCAGTGGTTAAAAATCCCTTATCATAATCAGATATTACTATTGCATCGTAAGATAAATGCAGAAATGCACTTCTAACTTCTGAAGGTTTAATTGAATCTACTAAATCATTCTCATCAATCCTCAACATCTGTTGATTAGATCCACTATGAACGATTCTTGTTTTTTTAATTAAAGATTTATTTGTAATATGATTTACAAATATACCCAGAGATTCAAGATTTCTCTTGACATTAGCAGACATGCCAAGAGAAGTCTCTAATCCTTCATATTTTAAAACAGGTATTGGTGCCTCAGGACTAATTCTATCTACGCTTCCATAGATATATCCGTCTTCACAAGTTTCACCGATTAGTAATACGTTCAATCGTTTCTGTTGTTGAGTATCCATTTATGCGTTCAAAAAATTTTAATTCTTTTGCATGTTCTGATCCGATTACTTTTTTACCTTCCCAGTCAGATCCAACTACCATTATATCAGGACTAAAATGTTTGACAAGTCCTTCCAATTCTTCATCACTATCAAACCAACAAACCTGATCAACAGGTTTTAAGTTTGCCAGCATAAAAGTTCGTTCATGGATTGTATTAATCGGTCTAGACTCTCCCTTCTTTGATTTAATTCTTTCGTCCGAATCTATCGCAACGATTAAAGAATCTCCAAGAGATCTAGCATAATTTAAAAGTAAAATATGTGCGGTGTGTAGTACATCAAAACTACCATTAACAAATACTTTCTTCATCACTCTTCTCCAGACTTACTATTTTCTACAACAATTAGACACTTATATTCGGGTAAATACAAGTATTCAATTAAAGAATTTGCAAGAGTTCTTACAGCATCATCTAAAGTTTCAACCAAAGGTTCTCCTCCAAGATTAAAAGAAGTATTAAAAATAATTGGACAACCTGTTTGATTATAAAACTCTTGAATCAATCCATAGTAATGAGGATTAACATCTTCAGATACTGTTTGAATTCTACATGTACCATCTACGTGAATAATTGCGGGTATTTTTTCTTCTATTCCATCTTGACACTTAACAGCATACATCATAAACGGAGTGTCTTCCATGCCACGGAGATCAAACCATTCGTGAACATGTTCTTGAAGAATAGAACCAGCAAAAGGTCTAAAATATTCACGGCGTTTAATTCTATTAACATGATCCTTTCCTTGAGGATCTCTAGGATCATAAAGAATAGAACGATTACCAAGAGCACGAGGACCCGATTCGGATCTTCCTTGATACATCGATACTATATTTTTTTCACAAATAAGATCAACGATATGGTTATACTCTACTTCAGTAAGAAGAGATGTTGCATTATACTTTGAACACACTTCTTCAATCTCATTCATAGTGTAATCATATTTTGGACCATAGTATAGATCTTTAATTCTAGATCTAACATTTGGGTCTTGAGTAAATTGATGATATGCCAAATAAGCAGCACCAATAGCAGTTCCTGCATCATTACTTACGGGTTCAACATAAAGATTAATACCTTCATCTTTAAGTTGCTCAAGATACCAATAATTAGCAACGCAATTTAATCCATATCCACCAGAAAGAACCACATTTTTATTGCCACTCATTTCAACTGCTTTACGAATCAAATCTAAAACCATTGCTTGAGATTCAACTTGAATGGCATATGCCATATCTCTGCGGTTTTGTAGTTTAGTTAAATCTTCAACGTCTTGAGGGGTCTTTAGATATTCATATCGACCCTCATTAACTACAGCACCATTTGGATAGGTGGGAATTATCACATTTCGATCAGAAGTTTTCCAAGAACCTCCGCCACCATCAGTGTAAATTTGTGGAACTTGATCATTCGGTTTTCCATATGGGAATAATCCCATAGTTTTTCCAGCTTCAATCGGAGGCCATCCACAATATTGAGTTACTGCTTCATATGCCTTAGTGATTCCAGCACTTTCATCCAAAACAAATTCATGAGTTCCTTCTTCACCTTCACCCTCACTAGAGAATTCTGCAATTTTAGCAGATCCCCATGGTCCTCTACCAGCCTGATGTTTATAAATTGTTTTAATATCTGCTGGATATTGACAAGTAAATATAGATTCTAACTCCCAAGTCATCTCTGTACTTCTCCCCATATTAACAGGGATGAAAGTACCAGCGCCATCAACTACAAGAGAAACTGCAGTATCAAATCCAGATCTATAAAAAGCACAAGCAGCATGAAGTTTATGATGAGTTCTACTAAGATCTATTACTTGGGGATGCTCATACAAGTCTTGTTTACGGTCAATCAGTCCCAACTTTCTGGCAAGACCAACATACATATTGTCTCCCGTAAAATCAATCCTAGAAGATTCATCTAAGGGTTGAGTATGGGCAACAATTAGGTAGTCTAATCTATCAGTATAATCAAGGATTTTAACCATTGATGCAAGAGGACCACCATCATACTTGTGTCTAGATAGTCTCTCTTCTTCGATGGCAAATACCATTTCACCATCTTTTAATAAACAAACTCCAGAGTTATGTCCTCTAGCAATCGCAGCAATCCATTGAGTCATTTAATTACCTCACTTAATATTCTTTAAAATATCACTTACTTGGGCATCTACATTTTTTTGTGTTGATGTTTTATTAAGTTCTTCTAAAAATCCTTTTGTTGGTTTTTTAATTTGTGGTTTTGCAGTTCCAATTGGAACACCATATGTTGGTGCTGATGGAAGTGCATTTTGAGAAATGTTTTGTGGTTTTATCCCACAATCAGATGATTGTTTTGAGTTTGGATTTTTATAGTTTGTGTACGCAACTGATTTGCCCATTCTCTTGCGAACAGAATCAAGAACTTGTTTGATTTGCTCTTTACTCAATTCCATCGCCTGATCATTATAACGAGTCGTGCAATCAGACATTGTAAGTCTGATTGGATCATACCTTCTTCTTCCATCTCCAGCATCAATAATATCAAAGTCTTTACAATCTGGATAAGAAATATTAATCGGGTATGTTGCTCCAGTAACTACAGTAGCAGTTTTGCCAAATGCTCTAGCAAGATGTTGCCCCATACTATCACATCCTAAAAAGTGATCAGAAGCATTAATGATTGACGCCCACAATCTCATATCTTGAATTTGTGGTCTGGCAACTCTGTACTTAGATTTTTCTTCATTTTCCTCCAGAGGAAATTGAACTTCACTCATGACAATTACTGCATAGTCTTTCTTCAATTCATTGATAATCTCTACAATATTATTCAAAGAAAAACTACGAGAACTAGGATCAGCAATAAAATCTTCTCCAACAGTCTCGACGGATCTACCAAAAGGTTGTACAACAAGAACTTTATCTTTACCAGTTCCTTGTTTAATTTCCTCTACAGCATTAAATCCAGCAATTACTTCCATCTTAGATAGATTAATTGATGGTGTAGGTAGTTCTCTAGGAGAATCTAATTCGTTAATTTGTATATCAAACGCTTGAGATAAACTACATTTTTGATTATAGTATTCCCAAACACGGTATGGTTCTGTTGTTACAATATCTCTATGCTTAAGTTCTTGTTCAAATAAACCTTTATGCCAATTATCAAAGACTTTGCCATCTAAAGTTGGATGACCTTTAAAAAAATCTGTTCCTCCCTCACAAACGATTACAAAATCGTCGTGGGTTTCTGCATACTTTTCAAATGCAGGGATGGAGCAAATAACTCTTCCAGCTCCACCATTAACAAAAAATGCTTTTGATCTCATGAAATCAACTCCGAATGGATAATGAATGATTAATCTTGTTTATTTATTACATGAACATGACCTGGACTAAACGATCACAATCTTTGAACATATCCCTTTCCATAATAGCACCATGAGGCATATTGGCATCATATAATACTGCCTTATTATACTTCATATTAGAACAATATTCAAGTTTAAGTTTATCCTCATTATGATTATAAGAATAAAATCCTGTTCCACCTTCACATTCTGAATCAATATTCAAATAAACAACACATGCCCACTTACGTTCTGGTCCATCAATATGAACAATAATATTTCTACCATCATCTAATATTTCTTGGTTATCTGTAACATTTACCATGAACCTCATACCAGACCAACAATAATCATGATGTGTTTTATCAAATTCAATGTTCCAATCTGAATGATTACATAAACTTTCAAATACATCTTTCACTTGATAACCAAGTTCAAGAGTATCTTCACATACCCTACGCCCTATAGCATAAGCAAGAAGATCTTCATTATCTTCTTTTGTATATTTTTTTGAAGTTATTGCAAACTGTCTAACAGTATCTGGATTTAGATAAAAATTTTCTATTTCAAATATCTGACCATCTAAAATTTTTTTTACTTTAACGATTAAATTGGGATTAATTTCAAACATTATAACAAAGGCATGGCACCATATTGTTTTGTTGGTCGAGCATGTTCAAAGGCGCTTTCTGGAATTACGTCATATCCGATTGTAATTCTTTTACCAGTATAGTATGAATTGTTTACAACTCTGTGCCGTACATTACCTTTGCCAAAGTATATGTTACCCACTTCATTTTTTATTTCCCAATCCCCAAATTCTGTAGTTGTGTCTTGTGGTTCTATAGAAATGTATCCATGATAAGGTGCTGAATGATTATGCCAATCTAAAACTTGATCATGATCATGATAATTTAACCACGCTTGCATCCAAATTTTTTCTTCATTTACATTTTCACGAATTATATCTCTTAATTTTTTAAAGATATTCCAATAGCAAAAAGATGGAGAGGAGACACTGAAGATATTATACAAATAATAACTCCATGTAGTGTCTCCAAATCCATCAGATATTAATGCATCATAGCATTGAACTGCGGTATGGATGATTTCCGATTGATTCTCTTTAATATAGTCAAATTTATAAATCTTATAATCGTCATTCATACGTCCATAAAATCAAAGGTCTGGAGAATTTTTAGGTGGTTTTTGAGCGTCTGGAGAATCAGGGAACATGTAAAATGCCCAGTTTGGTTCTACACCAGCAGCTTGTAATGTTGCTGGAAGATCTCTCAATAATTGACGATATGTTTTCCATTCATTTTTTAAATCTTCTGGCATATCTTCAGTCACTTTACCATCAGTTGCCGATAAGACATCATCTCTTTTACGTCTAATTTCTTCCCAAGTAAGATCTGTAGGTCTATCAAGTAGTTTTTCAGTTACAGTAAATCTTGGAATTTGAACTTCACCATCTACAACTTTAATGCTATACTTAGCATAAATGTCAGCAGGCATTAATGGAGTACTATAGCTAAATTGTGGATATCCTTCAACTTCTGGTGTTTTTGAAGATAGTAAAACTGTACCAGTGTATTCCTCTTGCTTGCTGTTATCAATAGGACCTCTCAGTTGACACAGTAAAGGATTTTCTGTGCAATCAACTTCAAACCACTCAACAACATCAGCAGGCATAGGACGACCGTCCATGATGTTGTCTTCGGTTAAAGGTCCATGAACCTCGGAACCATCTTCTCCGATTTGAAGATATAGTTTATCTGGTCCATGATATGTTGTTTTGCGAGTTTTTCCTTCGCTAGTAGAATGATCAATTAAAAAATCATTCGGTAGTAGAAGATCATATTCTACACTAATTTGTCTTGTTGCCATAGTTTTTGTCTCTTTGTTCAGGTTGACTCCTTCAGATATATTTATAAAAAAAATGGGGTGCGGTTTGCACCCCATACACTTCCTTCACACGGATTTATATTATATCATACATAAGTAATTTTGACTAATCCAGGACCACCCATTCCACCTTGTCCACAGTGTCCCGATCCACAATAGGTGGTTTGTCCATTTTGTCCGCCATGTCCGTATGGAACTGTCCAACATCCACAACGAATCCAGCAGAAGTTCATTGAAGCCATAACATTTGTACCAATGAATGGCGCTGAAGTTGGGATAGAATAAGTACCATGGCAATGGCAGAATATTCCTCTTGGTCTCCAGTAATGACCTCTATGAGGTCCCATTCCAAAATCTCCTCCATTGTTACCAGGAGCTAAGCAACAAGACCATTCAGAATAACAAGCAAGTGACCAACTATTTTCTGAAAATGCCCCATGTCCACCAATAGCACAGAAGTTACTCAAGTTACATCCATTTACATATGAAGTACATCCTTGGCAACCACAAGTCTCAAAATTACAGCAAGGATAATGACCAGCAGCACAGATAGTATACGTCCAACCAGGACATACAGTAATTGTTTTTGTATTATAGTAACCACCTTGAGCGCCAGCAAAAATCATACAGCGGTTACAGGAACAAGATCCAGAACCACTTCCACCAGCACCCCATAATTCAAACGTTACTCTTCTTACATTAGCGGGAACTGTCCAAAGACAGCAACAACCATTTGAGCATACATCTGGATTACCATAAATCCATTTAACATCCCAGGTGTCCAATCCAGATGGATTTAATTGAGACGCTGAAATTGACCCTGATGGTAAAGTTGAACCGCTAATTTTTTTATAATTTGAATACTGTGCCATTTTTGACGCTCTCTATAGTTCTATTTAGAATTAGAAGTATGTAATCTTTACAAGTCCACCGCCACCCATTCCAGACTGACCACAGTGGCTGTCTCCACAATAAGTAGTCATTGCACTCTGTCCACCATTACCATAAGGAACATGCCAGCATCCACAACGAATCCAACATTCTCTGATTGATTGTGTAGATACTGTACCGATTAATGCAGCTCCACCATTATACATTGCCTGACTGTAGCAATGGCAGTATCCTCTATCATAAACAAATTCTGCAGCAGACCAGGTTCCAGTATGAGTAATTTGATACCAATCTCCACCATTAGATCCAGGTGCAACACAACAATGCATTACTGAGTTACAAGGTTCTGCCCAAGAATCGTTTGCATATCCTGGACCACCACCAACAGCACAGAAGTTACTTAAATTGCAACCATTTACATAAGAAGAACATCCTTCACACCCAACGCACTCAAAAGAACAACATGGATATACACCAGCAGCACAAATAGTGTATGTCCAACCAGGAGTTACGTCAATTGTTTTAACGTTATATGTTCCTCCACTAGATCCTCTATAGTGCTGGCAACGGTTACATGAACATGCTCCACTACCGTTACCACCTGCTCCCCATAATTGAATATGAAGTTTTTTTACTCCAGAAGGAACTGTCCAAAGGCAGCAGCAACCCGAAGAACATACACCTGGAGTTCCGTAGAACCATTGAACACCATAAATGCTATTCAATGGTGACGCGATGCTGCTAGCAGTAACTACATTATTACCAATTGAAGCACTAATAATTTTTTTGTAACTTGCATAAGATGCCATTTTTGTTCTTCCTTATATTAAGTGTATGTAATTTTTACAAGTCCACCGCCACCCATTCCACTCTGTCCACAGTGTCCAGATCCACAATAAGTAGTCATTGCACTTTGTCCACCCGTACCATATGGTACTGTCCAACATCCACAACGAATCCAACAAAGATGTAGATATTGACCAGATCCAGATCCACCAGCAAGGAATGGTGCATTAGTTGTACAAGTCCAATGATAATTACAATGGCAGAATGTAGATCCTCCCCATGCACCAACGTGATTTCCTAAAGCAAAATCCCCACCATTTGATACTGGAGCTACACAACAATCCCAATAGGAATTACATGCAGTATCCCAAGCAGTATTTGCTCTACCTGGAGAACCACCAACAGCACAGAAGTTACTTAAATTGCAACCATTTACATAAGAAGAACATCCTTGACAACCAACACATTCAAAATTACAGCAAGGATATACTCCAGCAGCACAAATCGTATATTGCCACCCAGGAGTTACGCTGATGGTCTTAGTGTTATAAAATCCACCACCAGCTCCTTGATAATGGTGACAACGGTCACATGAACAAGCTCCGTTACCATTTCCACCAGATCCCCATAATTCAAAAGTAACTCTTTTTACACCAGAAGGAACTGTCCAAAGACAGCAGCAACCACCAGAGCACACGTTTGGTGGTCCGAAAAAATGTTGTACATTATACGCATATCCAACACCACTAGCTAGTGCTGCATTTGGCACTGTCCCATCAAGAATTTGCCCACTGATAATTTTTTTGTAACTTCCGTAGGATGCCATTTGTTAATCCAATCCTCGTTCTAATATTTATTTATTAATATATGTCTAAACCAAAAGGGGAACTTTCGTTCCCCCACTAATCTTTCTAGCGATTAGACGCTGAAGATTCTCCAACCTTGTGTGTTATCATAGAAGATTAAGTCAAATGCAGCACCTTCAGTGGTAACTGTCATATTTTCTGCAAGTCCACCAATTGGTTTGCCATTTCTAGCAATCGTTAGTGTATTAGTATCAAAGGTATTTGCAACATCAAGGAATCTAATAATATCACCCTTGTTAGGAGATGCAGGGAGAGTAACGGTAAATCCACCGCTAGTTGTATTACACCATAAGAGTTGGAAGGAAGATGCAGTATAGGTTGTATTTACTTCAACCTGTTGCAATCCACCAACTGGAACCCATGCAGATCCGTTGTAACCTTCAAATGCACCGATTGTGGTGTTGTATCTGAATTGACCAGTGATTGGTGTTACTGGTCTTTGACCAGTGGTTCCTTTAGGTGGAACCATTGCACCTGTACCCATCTTATCTCTGGTGAGATAACCAACAACCGCGTACTCAGTTGGGCAAGCCTGGTTGGAGTTACCAGACATGGTTTCATCGGAGGAGAATTCGTTAATTGCTTCACCGATTTGACCACCCAGAGAACCCAGTCTCAGTTCTGTCAGACCTGACAGGTTGAACGCGGAAGCGTCCAGAGTTGCTCTACCAGTTAACTGGTCAACAGAGAAGTATTCACCAACTCTGAAGTTACCACCTTGGTCGGTAGATACGAAGAATACCTTACCAGGACCAGATGTGCTGGTTTCATTACCTTGCTGTACGTTTGCTTCGTTAACGTTTGGATAGTTGGTTTCAGACTTGTTACCAACACCAACGCTTAAGAAGTCGTGACCAGTCAGACGTGCGTTAGAGAACTTAGTTCTAATCTCAGCAAATGAACCACCAGAAGCAGTGCCAACACCAGAGTTAGCAGTCGATCTAGTATCAGGTGATGCTACAGTCTTTTCAGGAGACAGTGTTAAGGTAATTCTATTGTTATAAGTTACTGAAGACAATCCAGTATTACCATAACCTCTATACTGAGTCCATTCAGAAGTGAATCCAGTTACGTTATTGATGATGTAATATCTTATTGCACCATCAATCCTATCACTACCAACACCAACAGTTGTAAATCCAATTGCATCACCAACCTTAGGAAGGTTATTTGCGTCACACTCATCAACCTCAAAGATAATGCCCTTCTGACCACTTACAGATCCAGCAACTGCTGAGACTGTAATTGCACCAGTTGTACCAGCACCAATGAAGGTAATTTGCTCACCAGATACGAATGATGTTGTACCAATACCTGCGGCACCGTAACCAGGCCAATACTTGAAGTAGATTCTATCTGCACTGGTTTGGTCGTTAATGAAGGTTGCCCTTGCTCCTGAGGTTTCACCAACCATGGTGTTACCAACAGCAACAGTACCACTCTTAGTACCAACAACTGTGGTCATTCTGTCACCGAACAGTCTCACTGTTCTTGGTGCTTCATTGGTAGAGAATCCAGCAGCGATAACACCATAATCACCGTAAGAGTTGTTACCACCAACTGAACGGATTCTAGATCCACCGCCAGCAAAGTAACCCCATCTGCAATAGTAGGTGAAGCAGGATACGATTTCAGCACCAGAGTCTTTATCAAGAATGAATCCAGCGCCATCAGAGTTAACCATGGTGAATGCGTCAAACACCATTGTCTTAAATCCTTGTGCGGATGTTCCAACTCCAACGGTGCTATGAATATTACCATCGATAAGAACACCTACGCCACCACCACCATATCCATTAGGATCTGGATCTGAGAATGCGGTACAGTCCTTAACATAAGGTGACTTGTTCAGAATTGGTGAGTTGTGGTTGAATGCGAAGAATACGCCGCAAGCAGTTGTACCAACACCAGTTCTTACAGTTGTCTTGTCTAGGTTGTAAGGATCATTTCCATCGTAGTTAAATCCAACAAGACCAGAGACATTCAGACCCTGAACTGTGGTAGCATCAGACAGTCTAAACATTGTCTGACGATTGTTTGGAGTTACACCATCAGTTGATAGTCCAGCAGCGGGACGAATCTTAGATGCTCTCAGTGTTGAACCTACAATACTGGTGAATGCAGGAATTGTAATTGGAAGTTGCTCAGCAAACTCAGATGCTGACAGTTTAACTACAGCAGGTGAGAGGTTGTAAAGTCTACCACCACTTACATAGTCGTGATAAATGGTTGATACACCAACATTTACCTTGAGGGTATTGTTATCTACAATCTCAGAGACCGTAAAGTAGGAAGCCTTTACACTTTCTGGGAAGACTGTAGTATCAAAACCAACAAATGCTGTACCACCAGATACATAAATGTGGTTAATGGTTGATACACCAACGTTTAAAGCAAACGAAGTTGTGCTGTTAACAGTTGTAACAGTGAAGTTATAGTTATTTGGTCTTGTACCATCTGGGAAAATAGTTGTAGTAATACCTGAACCACCTGGGCAAGTAAATTCAAGGTTACGAAGTCTTACCACAGTGCCAGCAGTAATTCCAGTTGCGGCAGTACCAACAGTTACTGTACCAATACCAGAAGTCTTGTCATATTGGAATCCAGTAACAGTATATGATCTACCACCACTCAAGCACTCAAAGGTAATATCTTCTAATCTAATAGTAATATTAGGATAGAGAATACCGTGAGCAGGAGCAGTAACTGTAGAGATACCAGTCAGAGGATCATATACAAAGTTTGTAATTGGAGTAATAGCACTTGCACTATCACAGGCATATTTCAGAGTTCTGAATGCCATGTCTGGAGTGCTACCATTGAAGGTATCAGATCCAAGTTCTGGGTCAACATAGTAAATTCTGGTTGAATCACCCAGAGTCATCCAAGTTGGAACTCTATCTGTACCAACACCAAGAGCTTGATAAGTCTGACCGATACCAAGTCTTGCAGGTGATGATGCATTTCTAATTAGAATATCACCCTTGGTTGTTAGCAGAGCATTAGAATCTCCGAGTGCCAATGCTCCCCAAATTGCAGCATTAGTTCCTGGTGTAATGTTCTTAAATGAGGTTGATCCAAGACCAACGTAAGCAGATGAAGAATATTCAACTACATCATTTCTAAAGTACTCAGATGTGGTTGAATATGTGCCAGCGAATCTTAATCCCTTATTAAATACAGTCCATGCAGTTGCTGCAACTCCAACAATTGTTGTACCAATACCAACTGTCAATCCTTTTGTTGGGTGTACATTTTGTGCAGAAGTTGCAATCAGTTCATATGTATCACCACCAACTGTTGCTAATTCTCCTCTATAATAAGTTCTTCCATCTTCATAAGTGCTTAGACCAACAGCATTAATTCCTTCAGCAAGAACATTCCACTGAGAATTAAGATATTGTGGAGGAATATTACCACTAATTGTGGTTGTTATTGCAACATATGATGTTCCTGAATATACAACTACATCACCTGTTTGATATACAGTTCCAGCTTCCCAGGTTCCTTCACCTTGGAATCCAGATACGTAAGCAACAACGTTCGGATTTGCTGGGGCAGTTGTTCCAACTCCAGCAAATACTAGTCCTGCTGTGGTTCCAATACCAGCAGTTACACGGTATTGTGTGTTACCAAAAAGCAGAACATCGTTCTTTTTATAGAACGTTCCGCCGCTATATAGACCTACGTTTCTGATTCCTTCAACATGTAAGGACCAGTATGCTTCATCTGTAGCGTACCAATTGACTTCATTTGCTACTGAAGTGTGATTGGTAGTACAGACGTAGGTATTAGCACCGAATTTTACGATATCATCAATGACGTAAGCGGTGCTAGGAGCCCAATTGCCTCTCCAATTGAATTTTAGTCTTCCTAATCTAAAATCAGCCATCGTTTTTAAATTCCTTTTTTACTTAGGTCCTTGAGTTACATGATCATAACTGCCATTAATTCTGGCAACTAGATATCCATCATCATCAATAAAATAATTTAGATTTCTAAAATCAAATCTATACTGTTGGTATTTATCATGTGGATTATTCTTATAGGATTTCTCCTCCGTAGTCTCTTCCACATAATCAACACCATCTAGAAACCCTGGATATTGGGTTCCATCTGTTCTATGAAAATCTCCAATTTCTGTGCTTCCCGCACCAACCTTTGTATAACGTAACATACCGTCCTCATCTCTGCGAAGAGCATGGACAATAAAATCATTTGATTCTGCCACCGATTTGGTGGAATTATCCATTCTGCTTAGATTCATGTGAACAGTCTCCAGTAAGTTCCTTCCCAAATTAACTCAACGTATGCACCAGCCAAATCACAGATTAAAAATGTATCAATGAACCCAGTGCCATCCTTAATTAAATCCCCACTTTGAGCATTTACTGTAAGATTATTTATATTCCAAGTGTATTTGGAGTCTGCTATGTGAATAGTATCCCCAACGAATCGGAGTGAGGGTAGATTTACTGCAAAAGGGCCGCTTGAAGTGTCAGAAAAATATTTAATATTTGTTCTTAACGTAGCTCCATTGTTTGCACTTGTAATATTTGTTAATCTAGACTTTTGAATCTCAACGCCAGACAAAGTAAGTCCATCATGAACTCTTATCGTTCCTTTATCTGTATCAAAAGTAACTTCAGCTAACGCACCAGTGAATGTGGAGTGTTCAAGCTCTGTCCCTTTACGCAGTTGTACCCGTTTGGTATTAGCCATTAAAGAGATATTTGCACTTATTCTTATTTATCAGTTTAAATAACTACGATTCTAGTAGGTTGTGGTCTCTCAAACTTAATATATCTTGACTTGGTATTTGCTGGGTCAATATCAATGAGACCCTTGCCAATATGAGGTGCAGGAGTAAAGGATTCTGCCTTAGTACCAGAGAATTTAACGACTGGACCTTGTGGGAAGGTTCTAAGTCTGAAGACCGTGATACCTCTTGAGAGATCTCCTGGAATTCCTGGATTGCTGAGACCGACTCTGACTTGCCCAACTCCAACATTGGCACGAGTAAATAGTGCTCCACCAGGAATAGTTCCTGGAGCACCAGAAGTTCCAGTAACTTTAAAGAGTGTAATGTTGACTTCGACATTTGACTTGCTCTCGGACGCACCAACAAATCCAAAGATACTGCCAGATCCAGTTCTTGGAACAGTGATAGAATCCTTTGCTGCTCCGCGAACAGTGAACAGATTCTGAAGATTTGGTGGAACAACAACTCTTGCTTCTGTGGTGCTTGAGAATCCGAAGAGAGACCCTGTTCCACGATATGCTTTTGTTCTCTTCTCGATACGATTTCCATTGATATCGAGAGTTCCAACTGCAACTTCTCTGAGAGTTTTTCTCTCGGTTGCGCGACCTGCGAACGTGAATAGAGTTGTTTGATCTTTTGGATTGATAACTTTGGATTCCGTTGCACTGACAAATCCAAAGAGAGATCCAGATGCGGTATAGTTACCCTTACCAAACTTCTCAACCAGTCTTCCAGTAATCTTGAACAGACCAGCAAATCTTTCACGAACAACTCTGGATTCTGTCTTAGATCCGAACGAGAAGATTCTGCCAGTTCCAACTTCAGATTTAACAAGTTTATTTGTAGAAGATCCAGTAACAGTAAACAGAGTTGTTTGATCTGGTGGATTAATAACTCTTGCTTTTGTGGTGCTAGAGAAGCTAAAGATTGAACCACTACCAACATGTGGAGCTGGAGTTCTAGATTCTTTAGCACGACCTTCAATATCAATTGCAAATCTTCCAACAGGATCCGCACTGAGGCTGAATCTAATAAGATTGCCGTTGTCACCAGAGAATCTTGCCTGTACAAACTTCTCTTCAGAGAATGTACTTCTAAGATTCGATACTTCACCACTAATGTTAAAGAGTGTAGTAATATCTGGTGGGTTAGATCCAGTTGCTTCTGCTGCACCACCAAATCCATAAAGTCTACCCTTGCCAGGTGGAATCCATGGAGTGAAGGATTCTGGTGCAATTCTGACACCAGAAGATCTGATGAAGAGTGCTCCAGATCCAAGGTGTTTTGGAAGAACATAAACAGAAGCATTACCAATGACTCTGAGTTGAGTTTCATTTCTAGTAAACCAAGCGTATCTAAACTTAACGTTTTTAACAGCACCAGTAATTCTGAAGAGTTCAGTGCTAAATTCAGAGACTGCTCTAGTCTCAGTGAAGGATACAAAGCTAAAGATTGAACCAGATCCAGGTGGAATCCATGGAGTAAATGATTCTGGTGCAATTCTAAGTCCAGAATCACGGATGAAGATGGTTCCACTTCCAGTTTCTTCCTGACCAGTTGCCTCTCCAGATCCATCAAATCCAAAGAGTCTACCTTCTGCCAACCAAGCAGCGGTGAATTTAAGATCAGATACCTGCTCATTAACACCACTGAGTACCAATCCACCACCGATTTCAAACAGAGGATCTGTTTTTTGTGGGGTAAAGGCAACAACTTCAGTGAAGGATACATAACTGAAGAGTGATCCAGATCCAATTTCAGTTGCAGGAGTTGTAGATTCTGTACCACCACCACGGAATGCAAACAGAGAGATTGATGGTGGTCTGACTCCGATTGCTTCCGCAGCACCAGATACAGAACCAATCTTACCAGATCCAATGAATACTTTGGTGCGAGATTCGTCAACACCATCACGGAATGTAAGTCCACCAAGAGGTTCAAGACAATCATCTGGATGAAGACTGCCGTAATCTTCATGATTGTACTGATAGTATTCACCAATTACACCAAAGTCAATTGCATTTAATTGTCTTCCAAACTCAGAGACAATCTCACTTGCAAGTGTGCTGATTGGAGTGCTTGCATAACCAGCAAGACTTGGAGACTCCTCAACATTATAAACAGACTCATTAATGAATCCATAATCATCACCTTCACAAGCACCGAATCCAGAAGACTCGTTGTAAGCAAATGTTCTTGTCTCAGAAGCAGAGTCAAATCCAAACAGGGATCCACTTGCAACCTCACTAAAGGTTGATCTTTCAATAAGTTCACCTTCAATTCTGAAGAGTTCTCCAAATCCATCAGCAACAAGTCTCGATTCAGTTGTACTGGATAATCCAAAGAGGGTTCCAGATGCATCATAATTACCCTTACCAAACTTCTCAATAAGTTGACCCGCAAAGGTAAAGATACGTTGTTGCGATTCATCAATTGGTGGGTGAACAAGAGTAGAATCCGTTGCACTATCAAATCCAAAGAGTGATCCAGTTGCAACCTCATCATTTGTTCTAGACTCAGTTGTAGAGGATGTGATGTTAATAAGGTCACCCTTAGAGGTGAACTTAGGCAGAACATAAATCTTGGCACTACCACGAACAAGAAGATGAGTCTCTTCAAGATTACCAATGAAGGTTCTAGATCTTGGTGTTCCAGTAAAGCTATAGAATCTAGCAAGTCCAAATGGAGTTCTTGTTTCTCTAGGATCAAGAACACCAAAGTCTTCAACTTCCCATGGGAATTCTAGATCTTGGTTACCAATGAATCCATAATCTTCAGATAGAGTTACAGTATCTGTAATATATCCATAGTCAATACCCTCAACATTGACAACTGAAGATTCATTATAAGCATATGCTCTTCTGTTAATTTCAACATTACGGAAGGTGAATACTCTATCAATTGGATTGAAGATGACAGTGTAATCAGCACCACCTCTAACCAGAATATCCTCTTCGCTGACTCCAACTTCACTACGAACTGCCTTGAATGTAGTTGCACTCTTAATAGTAAAGAGTTTTGCAGTAGCAACTTCTGAGAATACAGAAGTTTCTGTCGTGCTGCTGAATCCAAACAGAGATCCACCACGGAATCTTTGTGGATAGAAGTCATATCCACCATCCGCCTTGTAGTGCATCCGAATTTGGACGCGAGGAGTACCCTCAAGAGTAATCTTACCAACACCGCTGATTTTTGGCGTTGCATAGTCTTTAGCAGTACCAAGGAGTCTTGGTTGTTTATTACCAACCGATCCTTCGTAATTTGCAAATATAAACTTCTCTTCTCCAGAACCACTAAATCTTCCTCTACCATAAACCTTGGTAGTAGTGTCCTCAGTGATGAGACCCCAATCCTCAATGTTGGAGTAATCCCAAACAGGAATATCTTGCAGGTCTGTAATCAGACCATAGTTCTCGCTTCTAAGTACAGGTTCTGTAAGGAATCCCCAGTCATCAGAACCAAAGTCAATGTCATCATCTTGATCGTATTGGTAAGTTCTGCTCTCTTCTGCCTCACCAATAAAGTTAAATACTCTATCTTGTGGATTGAATATAACTTGCTCTATACCTTCTCCAGATATTTTTAAACGGAGGGTAGATGTTGCTGGAGAAGATCCAACAGCATCCAGTCCCTCCGACTCCACTGTAGAAAGATTTCCTCTTCCCAACCAGGAAGAAGAAATCTTATTAACTGCTTCACCTTGGAAGTCAAAGACCCTATCAATCGGACTGAAGAAGACCTGAGTAATCGCTCTACCATATAGAGCAAACTCAACTCCACCAACACTGACCCTCATAGTAGAATCAGCTGCTGCCAGATGGATACCCATCTTACCCATTGGGATTCTGGCAGTATCTAAAGTGATAGTTCCGAAGTCTTGAATCTGATAGTATTGTTCAATAGTCGCAGTGATCTCTCCGTAATCTTCTGCTTCTACTACTGCATCAACAATACTACCATAATCAAGTTCTTCATAATTAACGATAGAAAATTGGGTATACGAATATATCGCTCTCTGGGTGCTCTCTATATTTCCCAGAGAACGCAGGCTTCCTATTCCTTCGTATTGGAATAACGCCATACTCGTGCTTTTATTTTATTTATTATAGATACCACGGGGGAACAATTGTCCCACACCAGGGCGTCTACCAGTTAATGATGCAGGACGAGAATTAGTAATGGTCATCCCAGTTATGTTACCCATTGGAATTGTACCGTTTGTTGTAGTAACAGACAGTGCAATTCCAACTATATTAGAATAAATTGTTTCTGTTGAAGCAATTCCAACTACTGCAGATGTTACTGATGCAAAACTGTAATTAGCCATCAGACAGTCCTCGCACAAAAGAGAATACCACGAGTTAAAGATGTTTGATTATATGATCCACAAATTACAGTATAAACTTCACTTGGACTTACAGTAATAGTATCCCACTGTTGAATGTTTGCATTAGCTGCATTGTAATGAAAATTAATTAAAACAAAATCATCAGGCATATAAAATGGTACTGGTAAAAGATTACCATTAATTGGTAGTCCCTTAATAACTGCATTAAAATTAGCAGATGCAGATACTCGATCATTTCCAGTAGTGTCAGAAGAACCACCAGAATATCTCACAGCAGAATCGTTAGATCTATAATAAACTCTTGAATTACTTTGGGAAATATTATGAGGATATGCTAGAGATTCTACAGTATATTCAACATAATTAGGTGTAGAATCAGTATAATCATTATATTCAGCATAACCAAATTCAGCAGATCTTTTTGCTGCTGCATATTGATTATCTGGATCATAAGGACCAAGATAAGTTCTAAACGTTATGGTTGGATCAGTTGTAGATCCTGAGAACAATATTTGTGTCGCTCCACCGAGGAATACATGTTCTAAATCCCAAATATCTGTAGTAAAATTATGGAAAATCCAAGCATCAAAAGTATTATTTCCAATATGTGTTGATGATAGATTTGGAGATCTATATGAAAATACTGCAAACTTAGGATCAAGATTGGATCTAAAAATATTTAAATCAAGTGCAAAACCAGTATTATTACCATGAAATAATCTGCAGGTCCTATTGAAACTAGTAGTGTAATTTGTAGACTCCATCGGACCAACAACATATTTTATATCACCAGAATTATATGATCCCCAATCCAAATAGGTAGATCCTGCAAATCTTACTTTTGTTGCAGTGCCACCATGATAATCTGAAGTGTCTACACTATTATTACCAGCATTTCCATAATATTCCCCTCCCTCATAATACATCCATCCACTTCCAGTTACAAGGTCAAGATATCCAGCATCTTTTTCTACAAAAAGACGATAGGTGCTTCCATATCTTTTTCCTGCTTGTATTTCTTGTCTTGCTACTCCCCAAGGATTTGTATAAGATAGATTTTTTTGCCAGAAGGTTGCAGTTGATCCTATACCAACAAGAGATCTATCTCCTGGATTTCCTTGCCAAGGTTGTACAATTAATCTTCCCATATTGTGAAGATAATTACTACTATATGAACTAAAGAAATATTCACCAGCTTGCCCAATTTTTGGTCTAAATGAAGTAGTCTCATTAAGTGTTAAGTAATAATCCAATCCAGCGATTTGACCATTATTTTGACTCAATCCAGTATTCTCTTCTGGAAATGGTGTCTTTATTCCTAAAGTATAACTATTAGAATAATTATTTGTTATGTTTAATACATCACCCTCTCTGATTGTGATAATTGTTTGACCACCACCAACCAAACCATTTCTATCTGTTCCAATAAAGTTATATGCATTATTGTTAATATTAGTATATGCAATTCCTAAAGTTGCTCCAACAGCAACAGATTCATTCACACAAACTTTAAAAAATAAATCTGCTGCACCATTTGAAACTCCACCAATATCATTTCCATCTATGGTAATTAATTCTCCACTTGTATATCCTACACCAGGACGATTTACAAGAACATATCTAACACCAAGAGAATCTCTATAAACATAGAAACTAGCATTTGTTCCAACACCGCTGCTGGATTTTTGTCTTACGTCTTGATATGTATCGGTAAAATTAGTGTCTCCGCCACCCCAAAAAGTGCTAAGTCCAACAACATGCCCTGTTTCATATCCATGATGCCAACCCATCCAAGCAAAAGCTTGTTCCATTTGAAGGATAACATCGGACTTTGCCCATCCAGCATTAACTCTAAAAGTGTTTGTAGAGATTGCCATTTATCTTTATGCCTCCAGTTGAAGAATGGTGAGGTTTGCGGTGATTGTTTGTGTCGTTCCAGATAGATTGGTTATAGCGACATAAATTTTATCGGTGACTGGATTATCCATGTTGCCACCCATAACAAAAGAAGTGATCATTTGTTGAGTTGAGATTCCAGTGGTTACAACTTCAGCAATTACACCACTTCCAGGTGCTGGATCTTCTCCAACACTTCTGGTTACATCATTCGCTCTGGATGTGCTATCAGTATATAGTCTTATCCACCCTGCTGTAGATAATCCAACTCTCATTAATGAATATGATTTGAATCCAGTAATGTCGGTGTTACCAATTCCAAGATTTGGAATTGAAGTTGTAACTCCACTAACAGTTATTCTTGACTGTAAAGAACCACCAGATGATGAAATAGTTGCAATTCCAGAACTAAAGGTAACATCTAGTCCTGTTCCAAAATTAACTGTTACTGCAGATCCAACGTTTACATTGTCATCTTTGACAACAATACCAGTTCCTGATGCAGTAACATTTAAAAGTTGAGAACCATCAATAGCAGGCAGTGATCCAGTTAATTGACCTGCAGGAAGATTTGTAAGTCCTGAACCAGATCCAGAGAAAGATGATGCAGTGATGATTCCAGCAGAATTTGTATTACCAGAAATACTTAACTGATTTGTAAAGGTAGTTCCAGTGACTGTTACGCCAACACCAGTAGTTTGTAAAGTTATAGAACCATCAAAAGCCAGATATATACCTCCTCCTTCAACACATTCTACGTAAGGATTTCCTGCTGGATCTTGAAGGAATACACCTGAACCCTGAATAAGTAAAGAACCAAGTCCTTGATCTCTAATAAAACTATTAGAACCATTGTGATAAATTTGTAAGTCTTGGCTATCACCAAGTCTCAATCTATCATTATCACCAAAATTTACATTGTTCTGGAATGTAGTGATACCAGAAACATTTAACTGTGTTGCGTCTAATTGATTAAACGTGGAAGTTCCAGAAGTATTAATTCCAGGAATAGAAGCAATAACAGTAGCAATACCAGATGCAAAAGAAACACTTAAATTAGATCCAAAATTAATTGTTCCTGCAGTTCCGATTGGAGTTGCATCATCTTGAACGATAACTCCACTACCACTACCAACAACACCAATCAAAGCAGAACCATCAATAGCAGGAAGAGTTCCTGTTAATTGAGATGCATTTAAAGTTCCATAGAAACTTGTAGCAGAAACAACACCAGCAACTGTGAGTGCCTCCGTAACAATGGTTGTCTTGATTCCAACGTTACCAGAGGAATTGATGTACTGTCTAATATTACCAGCACCATCAGATAAAACAACATTATTTGATGATGTTCTAATATCTAAACCAGTCTGCCCATTATATCCACCAATGATAACATTGTTAGATCCAGTGGTAAGGTTTTGACCTGCTCGATCACCAAGAGCAATATTATATTGACCTGAGGTTACTGCAAATAAAGATAACTGTCCAATGCCAATATTATGACCCGTTCCACCATTATTAGTAACTAATGCCTGATCACCGATAGCAATATTTGCAGCACCAAATCCACCAGTTAAATCTCCAATTTTTATATTCTCTCCACCAGAACCAAACTTAATTCTAGTTGGTGAACTTATTTCTCCAGTAAGAATTATATTCCCAATAATAGATGCGTTACCTCTTACTGTTAAAAACTCAGTTGGTGCTGTTGTTCCAATACCGACCTTCTGAGTTGTTCCAATTCCTACACTGGTTGATCCCCAATAACTATCTCCAGAACCACCTCCACCACCTGCAGCAGAGATAGTATATACTCCACCAGTGTTAGTGATACTTACATTAGTTCCAGCAACCAATGAAGTTACAACACCACTTAAAGAAGATCCATCACCAAATATTTTATTAGCAAGAACTAAATCTGTTCCAGCAATATTAACAACATTACTACCAGAATAATTTCTAATACCAAATGTTCTAATCCAAGTTGAGAATCCTACCTCTCCACTAGAACTAAACAGTTGAATAGATTGAATATTATCAGGAGCAAGAATATAACCAGAACTTGACTTAAGACTTTGTGCTGTTAATATTCCAGTGAACTCAGCGTCATCTGCTGCAAACTTTGTAGCAGTAATAATACCAACGTTAAGGTTTGGTGTTCCAGTTAAATTACCAGCAACCGTTGCGAATCCAGCAACAGGTGCATAACTTGCTAATGGAGTTGATCCAGCAACAGTAGCGAATCCAGCAACAGGGGTGTAACTAACAAATCCAGCAGTTGATGCAAATCCAGCATTAGTTGCGAAGGTAACGATACCAAGATTCAATCCAGTAAGTTCTGATCCATCACCAACAAAAAGAGACGCTGTAATGACACCAACTCTGACGTTTGGTATACCAGTAAGTCCTTGAGCAACAGTTGCTATACCAGCACTTCCAGAATAAGTTGAGATGCCAGCATAAAATGCAAAGGTTGATGATGAAGAAGATGTCGCAAAGTTTGCATTGGTTGCGATACCAGCAACTGTAGCATAAGATGCAACACCAGCATTGTGTGCATAATTTGGAACAAAGTTAAGTGCAGATGCAACTCCCGCAACTGATGCATAGTTTGCAACAGTTGCAACTCCAGAAGTTACAGCATAAGAAGATATACCAGAAATAGTTGCATATGTCGCAATTCCAGCAACAGATGCATAAGTAGCAACTCCAGCAACACTACTATAAGTTACTACAAGTCCGTCTGTGGTTAAACCTGATAGTGTCGTGGATAATGTAAAAACATCTACGGCAATAGCATTAACAATTTGCCGCTGCTGTTCAAATGTTGAATTTACTCCTACGTTAAATGCGGGCATGGCAATACATATCTCCTAAAAAAATAGGAGGGATCGCCATAAGCAACCCCTCCATAACAAAGTATAGAACTTGAAGTAATCAGTCGAGGCTGACGTTCAGAGTAACTTTGATTTGGTCACCATTGTTCTGAATGTTGTAAGGACCATTTGTGAATCTCTCAGCAAAGAAGATGCTGCTGTAGAGAGTTGCACTTCCAATA